>JAEAMF010000559.1_pt1 | contig 43075 bp, 45 predicted proteins | sample 8958721 | NCBI WGS metagenome assembly JAEAMF01 (sample SAMN16933255, study PRJNA681124) | bioreactor sludge metagenome | isolation source: anaerobic bioreactor treating anionic surfactant - SDBS | place: India: Bengaluru | collected 2019-02-28 | reverse complement strand
TCCCGGTCGACCCCATGACCAGCCAGGCCACGACCTGGGTCGAGGTCCGCGAGCTGCCCTCGCCCGAGGATCCCATGCTGACCGAGATCCCCGGGGTCATCGACGTCAAGTCCGGCTCCGAAAACAAGTCGCCCCTCGATGGCTCGCCCTACAACACCTGGTGACCGGGGAGGCCGGCCGGGTTACGTCCTCATCATCCTGATGATGGCCGTCTTCGTCATCGGCCTGAGCCTCCTCCTGGCCGTCCCCGTCTGGCAGACCGAGCTGCAGCGGGAGAAGGAGGAGGAGCTCATCTTCCGCGGCCGCCAGTACGTCGAAGCCGTCCGGCTCTACGTCCAGAAGAACCCCGGCCGCTATCCCTCCGAGCTCAAAGAGCTGCTGGAGAAGAAGTTCATCCGCCGGCTCTACACGGACCCCTTCGCCCGGGACGGCCAATGGAACGTCATCCTGGTCCCGACCCGGCCGTCCGCCCCGCCCGGCGGGGGCCTCTCCGGCGCCCCGGCGGCCGGAGGGCAGGCCGCGACGAGCGTTCAGGAGGTCCTGGTCGCGCCCGAGCGGGCCCTGGCCGGCCTGAAGGACGTCCGCATCCTCGGCGTCGTCAGCACCTCGACCAACAGATCCGTCAAGATCTACAACGACCAGGAGAGCCACGACAAATGGCTTTTCTTTTTCGGGGCCGATCCCAAGAAGCCGCCGCGGGTGGTCTACTACGGCGAGAAGCGCTAGGCCGGGCCGGGGCCGCGGCCGGGCCCTTTGACCAGAGGCACGAACCGGACGCCGAAGAGCGTCTGCCGGTCCACTCCCTTCTTAAGGCGCCGGACCAGGACCAGCTCCTGTAGGCCGGCACCGACCGGGACGATCATCCGGCCGCCGGGCCCGAGCTGCTGCTCGAGGGCGGCCGGCATCACGGGCGCGGCCGCGGTGACCATGATGGCGTCGAAGGGGGCTTCTTCGGGCCAGCCGGCCGAGCCGTCGCCGATCCGGAAACGGATGTTGGCGTAACCCAGCCCTTCGAGGACGGCCCGGGCCCGCCGGGCCAGCGGCTCGACGAGCTCGATCGTCCAGACCTCGGCGGCGATCTCGGCCAGGACGGCGGTCTGGTAGCCCGAGCCCGTGCCCACCTCCAGGACCCTTTCCCCGCCTTTCAGGCCGAGGGTCTCGGTCATGTAGGCGACGATGTAGGGCTGGGAGATGGTCTGGCCCTCGCCGATCGGCAGGGGCTCGTCGGCGTAGGCGAGGTCGCGGAGCCGCTCGGGGACGAAAAGATGGCGGGGCACCTTGGCCATGGCGGCCAGGACGAGCGGGTCGCGGACCCCCCGGGCCCGGATCTGGAGGTCCGTCATCTCGCGTCGCCGGCGCGCGAAATCGCTCTCCACCCGGGGCTCCCCCCTTTCGTCAGTAAGCGCGGGCGAAATAGGCCAGGGCCTGGCCCTTGGCGCCGCAGGCCACGCAGGGCCGGTCCGTCAGGGCGTCCTTGTCCTCGAGCGGGATGACGCGGATGGTGGCCATAGTCTCGGCCTTGATCCGGGCCTCGCACTTGGCGTCGCCGCACCAGGGCGCCCGGACGAAGCCGCGCCGGGTCTCCAGGATCTCCTTGAAGGACGCGTAATCGGCCGCGTCGCGGATGTTGGCGTCCAGGAAGGCCCGGGCCTGCGCCATCAAGCCGGCCTGGATCTCGTCGAGCAGGGCGGGGACGCGGACGGCCAGCGAGGCCAGCGGCACGGTCTCCTTGGCCCCGGTGTCGCGGCGGGCCAGCACGGCCTGGCCGGCCTTGACGTCGCGCGGGCCGATCTCGAGCCGCAGGGGCACGCCCCGCATCTCGTGCTCGGAGAACTTCCAGCCCGGCGTGGCCTCCTCGCGGGCGTCGAGCTCGACGCGGAAGCCGGCCCGCCGGAGCGTCTCCACGGCGGCCGCGGCGGCCGGCAGGACGCTCTCTTTCCAGTTGCCGATGGAGATGGGCACGGCCACGACCTGGACGGGAGCGATGCGGGGCGGGAAGCGCAGGCCGGAATCGTCGCCGTGGACCATGATCAGGGCCCCGATCGTCCGGGTGGTCATGCCCCAGGAGGTCTGCCAGACGTACTGCAGGGTCTGGGAACGGTCCTCGAACTTGATGTCGAAGGCCTTGGAGAAGTGCTGCCCGAGGTTGTGGGACGTACCCATCTGCAGGGCCTTGCCGTCCGACATCAGGGCCTCGATGGCGTAGGTCATGGAGGCCCCGGCGAACTTCTCGCTCCAGGACTTGCGGCCGGTGAGGACCGGGATGGCCAGCTCCGTCTCGCAGAAGTCCCGGTACAGGCCCAGGATCTTGAGGGTCTCGGCCTCGCCTTCCTCGGCCGTCTCGTGGCAGGTGTGGCCCTCCTGCCACAGGAACTCCGTCGTCCGCAGGAAGGGCCGGGTGACCTTCTCCCAGCGGACGATGTTGGCCCACTGGTTGACCAGGACGGGCAGGTCGCGCCAGGATTTGATCCACTTGGCGTACATGTGGCCGATGATGGCCTCGGAGGTCGGCCGGACGGCCAGCCGCTCCTCGAGGTCCTCCTTGCCGCCGACGGTCACCCAGGCGACCTCCGGCGAGAAGCCCTCGACGTGCTCGGCCTCTTTCTGAAGGAAGCTCTCCGGGATGAAGAGCGGGAAATAGGCGTTGACGTGGCCGGCGGCCTTGATGCGCTGGTCCAGGCCCCTCTGGATGTTCTCCCAGACGGCGTAGCCGTGGGGCCGGATGACCATCATGCCCTTCATGGGCGTGTAGTCGGCCAGCTCCGCCTTCTGGACGATCTCGACGTACCAGCGGGAGAAATCCTCGCTCTTGGGCGTGATCTGGCGCACCTGGCGTTCTGACTCTTTCACAGCATCTCCTTGAGTTTGAGCGTTTTACGATTCTAGCGGCGGTCCGCGAAATTGTCAAGGAACGGGCCCCGGAATATCCCCCGGGGCTTCACCGTTAGGGGTGATTGACCGGCCCGGACGGGCCATGCGATGCTGATCCCGCCAATTTCGAAGGAAAAGGAAATGACAGAATGTTGAGCAGGACCTCGTGGGAGTCCCGACCCTTCCGGCACCGCCCCGCCGAGCGGGGCTTCAAGCTTTCCCTGCCCATGACCGTCGAGGGGCCGGACCCCGGCGGCGCCCTGTTCCGCGAGGAGACCACCCTGGCCTTCATGAGCCACCAGGGGGCCCTCTTCCCCTTGGCCAACCCGGTGGCCCTGGGGACCCGGCTGAAGCTGGCCGTCGCCCTGCCGCCCAAGCTCGGCGAGGGGCGCGGCCTGACCCTCGTCGTTAAAGGCACCATCGTCGACATCGACGCGGGCGACGGGAGCGGCGGCCCGCCCCAGGTGGCCCTGCGCCTGGAATCCCGCTACATCATCCAGGCGGAGGCCGCCTGAATGGCCGGCCGGGACGCCTAGCCGCTGCCGGTGAGACCGCCGGCCCGAATATGACCCCGCGATTCCCCAGGAGCGGCGATTCCCGGGCCGCTCCGGAACGGGGACAATGGGCCCGACATGGACATGGTCAAGTCTCTTCATGATCCCTCCTCCACCACAGGCGCGGCCAAGGCCGGCAAGAGGGAGCGCTCGTTCGAGCTCTCTCTGCCGGCCTTGGTCAAAGGTCTCGACGCCGCCGGCCGCCGCTTCGAGGAGCAGACCGCGGTCAGCGGCATCAGCGCCCAGGAGGTCTCGTTCCGGCTCAAGGCCCGCCTGATGATCGACTCGCGGCTGACCTTGTTCCTCGACGTGCCGCGGACCCTGATCCTGGAGAGCCCCCTGCGGCTGGTCCTGTCCGGAAGCGTCGTCTACGTCCGGCTCGAAGAGCGGTCCGAAAAGCCCCAGGCCATCGTCGTCCGGCTCGACCGCGGCTTCCGCCTGCACCCGAACAGCGCCCCGCCGGCCTAGGCCGCGGCCGCCGGGCCCTCCCTCGGAGGGGCGTCTCACCCCCCCTCACCCCCCCGCCTTGACAAGCCCCGGGCGATTGACTATCATCACGGCAACTCGATGGATACGCCAACGAAATCCCCCAAGCCGCCCAAAGGCGCCGAGGCCAGCATGGAGAAAAAGAAGATCCCCGAAACGTCCGCCCCGAAGATCACGCTTCTCGTCTTCTGCCCGTCGGACATCATCTTGAGCGGCATTTTACGGGCCCTCGAGGCCGATGCCGACCTGGACATCCTGAACATCGAGAAGAACACCATCGAGTCGTTCATGGACTCGATCAAGAAGCTCAAACCCCAGGTCATCCTGTTCGCCCACATGGAGGCCCTGCCGAACCTCCGCGAGATCTGCAAGGCCATCCGCGAGATCGCCAAGAGCCAGGGCCGGGCCGAGCTGCTGCTGATGGGCAGCATCCCCGCCCACGAGGAGATCGTCAACCTCATCAACGCCGGGGCCCGGGGCTATTTCGACCTCAACGACTCCTCCTCCCAGCTGCCGGAAGCGGTCCGGGCCGTCCACAAGGGCGAGATCTGGCTGCCCCGGGACAAGATGTCCAGCATCATGGACCGCATCATCTCGGTCGTCGGCCGCGAGCTCAAGGAGAAGACGCTGGACCAGCTGACCCCGACCGAGTTCCAGGTCCTGCGCCTGATCGGCCAGGGCAAGAGCAACGACGAGATCGCCGAGCTCATGTTCATCAGCAAGAACACCGTCCGTTCGCACATCAAGAGCATCTACGCCAAGCTCGACACCCACAGCCGGCTCCAGCTGGCGCTCTACGCCATCAATTCGGCCCTGTTCTAGAGCCGGGAAAACGAGGACGCCATGACCAAGCACGCCGCTCCCAAAAAAGCCGCCGCCAAGAAGAAGGCCGCCCCCCGGGCCAAGGCCCTGCCGGTGCCCGACGATCTGGAGATCAACCGCCGGCGCGAATGGCGGTTCGACTTCCCCCTGGACACGCTCATCGAAGGCAGCCTCGCCGACGGCGCCAAGTTCCGGGAGGCGACCCACCTGGAGAACATCTCGTCGGGCGGCGCCTATTTCACGCTCGACTCGGGCGTCGTCGTCGGCTCCAAGCTCAACCTGTACATCGAGCTGCCCGAGAGGCTGGCCGACGGGAAAAGGCTGCGCATGCGCATCGGCGGCATCACCGTCCGCCTGGAGAAGCCCGACGCCAAGGCCAAGCGCCAGGGCGTCGCCGTCCGTTTCAGCGATGACATGTTCAAGGTCGTCCCGGCCAAGAAGCCGGCCGCCAAGAAAAAGAAATAGGGTCCTCCGGGTCGCCCTGACCGGCGGGATCGCCTGCGGCAAGTCCGTCGTCGCCCGTCTTCTGGCCGAAAAAGGCGCCGTCGTTTATTCCGCCGATCAAGCCGCCCGGGACCTGATGGCCCCGGGCCGGCCGGCCTGGGCCGGGGTGGCGGCCCGCTTCGGCCCGTCGGTCCTTCGCCCCGACCGGACCATCGACCGGGCCGCCTTGGGCGCCATCATCTTCGCCGATCCGGCCGCCCGGCGGGCCCTCGACCGTATCGTCCATCCCCTCGTCCTGGCCGACCAGCAGAAGGCCGTCCGCCGGCTGGAGCGCGGCCGCCGGGACGGCGGGCCGGTCCTTTTCGTGGTCGAAGCCGCCTTGACCATCGAAGCCGGTTACGCCCGCCATTTCGACCGCGTCCTCGTCGTCCATTGCCGCCGGGCCGAACAGGTCGACCGCCTGCGCCGGCGCGACGGGATCGGCCGGGCCGAAGCCCTGCGCCGGATCGGGGCGCAGCTGCCCGCGCGGGAGAAGCTCCGTCACGCCGATTATGCCATCGACACCTCGGGGTCGCTGGCCGAAACGGTCGAGCGGACGGAACGGGTCTACGCCATCCTGATGGCCGACCTGGGGATGGCAGCCGGCCCGCGACGGCCGCGGCCGGCCCGCACCGCCGAAAAATAGAGGGCCTTCTCCCGATTCCGGGAGGTCCTTCTCTTATTCCCCCCCCCTCCAGGGGATCTGCGAGGATAATCCGCTCATCGCCTCGAGAAGGAGTCCCGGAAATCGGAGAAGTGCCCTCTAGTCCACAGACCGGAGTTTTGCGGAGCGAGAGGGGGTCCCGTTTTAGACGGGTTTGGACTTGGACAGGAGCGTCTTGAGCTCTTGGCCGGGGCGGAACTTGATGCGCTGGCCCTTCTCGATGCGGATCTGCTTCTGCCGCCGGATGTCGCGGCCGAAACCGGTCTTCTTGGCCACGACCTTGAAGCTGCCGAAGCCCCGGATCTCGACCTTGTCCTTCTGGGCCAGCGCGGTCTTGAGCGACTCCAGAACGGCCTCGACGATCGACAGGGACTTGGCCCTGTTGAACTCGGTCTTCTTCTCGATCGCCAGGGCGATATCGTTCTTGATCATCGGGGTCACTCCTTGGGCAAAACGCAACGTCTATATTTAATTAATTGATAATAAAAAGTCAAGCACAAACTCGCCCGGCCCGGCCGCGTTGACTTGCCGCGGCCGTGTTCCTATAATGAGGTCGCGTTGAGAGCCAAGATCCCGGTCCTTTTCTTCCTTCTCTGGCCCGCTCTGGCCTCGGCCCAAGTCGTGGCCATCAAGGTCGCTGCGCCCATCCACCCGGTCACGTCCGAGTACGTCGTCCGGGCCCTGGACGCGGCCGACCGCGACGGCGCCGACCTGCTCATCCTGACCCTGGACACCCCCGGCGGGCTGGACGCCTCGATGCGCGAGATCATCGAGCGCATCGTCAACGCCAAGACCCCCGTGGCGGCCTTCGTCGGGCCGAGCGGCTCGCGGGCCGCTTCGGCCGGCTTCCTCATCGCCCTGGCCTGCGACGTCTTCGTCATGGCTCCGGGGACGAGCACCGGCTCGGCCCATCCCGTCGGCATCTCCCTCACCGGCCGGGCCATGGACAAGACCATGGAGGAGAAGGCCACCCACGACGCCGCGGCCTACGCCCGGACGATCGCCGAGAAGCGGGGCCGGAACGTCCGCATGGCCGAGGACGCCGTCCGCCAGAGCCTGTCCTACACCGAGAAAGAGGCCCTCGACGGAGGCCTGATCGATCTCGTCGCCGGCTCCGAAGCCGAGATCGCGGCCCGGCTCGACGGCCGGACCATCCGGCGTTTCGACGGCGCCACGGTCGTCCTGGCCCTGGCCGGACGGCCCCTTGTCGAGCGGCCCATGACCTTCCGGCAGAAGTTCCTCCTGACCATCGCCAATCCCAACCTGGCCTACATCCTCCTCTTGATCGGTCTCCTCGGCCTGTATTTCGAGTTCTCCCACCCCGGGGCCATCCTGCCCGGCGTGCTGGGGGGCCTCTCGCTCCTCCTGGCCGTCTTCGCCTTCCAGGTCCTGCCCATCAACTACGTCGGCCTGGGCCTCATCCTGCTGGCCGTCATCCTCTTCGTCCTGGAGGTCAAGGTCCAGAGCTTCGGCATGCTGGCCATCGGAGGGATCGCCGCCATGATCATCGGTTCGCTCATGCTGGTCAAAGCGCCCATCGCCGAGCTCAGGCCCAGCCTGCGGTTCGTGCTGCCGTTCGCCCTCGGCTTCGCCGCCATCGTCGTCTTCCTCCTGACGCTCGCCGTCCGGGCCCACGCCCGCCGCCCGGCGACCGGGCGCGAGGGGATGGTCGGCGAGATCGGCACGGCCCGGACCGACCTCTCCCCCGCCGGCACGGTCTTCGTCCACGGAGAGCTCTGGCGGGCCGAGGCCGAGGCGCCCGTCCGGGCCGGCGAAACGGTCAAGGTCGTCGAGGTTCTCGACGGCCTGAAGCTCCGGGTGGCCAAGCCCTAAGATCCGTTCAGGAGGTCCCCATGATCACCTATCCCGTCATCATCGTCGGTCTTCTCGTCCTCTACATCCTCAATTCGATCAAGATCCTGCGCGAATACGAGCGCGGCGTCATCTTCCGGCTCGGCCGGCTGCTGCCCCGGCCCAAGGGCCCCGGCCTCATTTTCGTCTTCGCCCCCATCGACCGCATCGTCCGGATCAGCCTGCGGCTCATCACCATGGACATCCCGCCGCAGGATGTCATCACCAAGGACAACGTCACGGTCAAGGTCAACGCGGTCCTCTATTTCCGGGTCACCGACCCCCTCAAGTCCGTGGTCGAGGTCCAGGACTATCTCTACGCCACCTCCCAGCTGGCCCAGACGACCCTGCGCAGCGTCCTGGGCACGGTCGCCCTGGACGATCTCCTGTCCGAACGGGAAAAGCTCAACGCCCGGCTCCAGGAGATCATCGACCAGCACACGGACCCCTGGGGCATCAAGGTCGCCCTCGTCGAGACCAAGCAGGTCGACTTGCCCGAAAACATGGTCCGGGCCATCGCCAAGCAGGCCGAGGCCGAGCGCGAACGGCGGGCCAAGGTCATCCATGCCGATGGCGAGTTCCAGGCGGCTGAGAAGCTGACCCAGGCCGCCGACATCATCTCCCAGAACCCCCAGGCCCTCCAGCTGCGCTTTCTGGGCACCCTGACCGAGATCGCCACCGAAAAGAACTCGACCATCGTCTTCCCCCTGCCCCTTGAGCTTTTGAAGGCCTTCACCTATGATAAAAGCCAGGAGAAGAAGACCAGCTGATGAAGAACAATAACTTCCGGGAGATCCAGGTCTCGAGCAGCCTGCTCGTCGTCATCTTCCTGGGCGTGCTCGCCCTGGGAGTGTTCATCTTCCTGCTCGGCGTCTCGGTCGGCAAGAAGCAGTCCGGGGCGGCGCCCACCCAGATCGTCACCCAGCAGATCCCCGAGCCCGTCAAGGAGCCGCCCGTCAAGCCGACCCAGGAGGAGACGGGTTCGACCGCGGCGGCCGACCCCGGCGCCATGGCGGCCGCCCCGGTCTCGACGCCGGCGGTCGAGGCGCCCGCGCCCAAGCCGGCGGCCATGGAGACGACCGCCGCCCCGAAGCCCGCGGCGTCCAAGCCCGCGGCCGAGGTCAAGAAGCCGGCCGCCGGGCTCTATTACGTCCAGGTCGCGGCCTTCACCGACCGGGCCCAGGCCCAGGCGGCCGCCGACCGCTACAAGAAGCAGGGCTACGCCGCGGTCGTGGCCAGCCCCCGGCCCGCGGACACCAAGACCTGGTACCGGGTCCGCCTGGGCGGCTACGCCTCCCGGGACCGGGCCGTCGACCTCCTGGCCAAGCTGAATGCGGCGGCCGGCAAGAAAACCGACTTCCGGATCGTCCAGGACTGATCCGTCCCACTTTCGAAGGAAGGACCCGTCATGACACCCGTCGACACCAAGACCCTCGACCTCAAGGCCCGCCTGGGCGGCCTCTTCGCCAAGATCGAAGAGGTCCGAGGTTTTCTTTGACCTCGATCACAAGACCGCCGAGCTCGACTCGATCAACGCCCGCCTGTCCTCCCCCGAGGTCTGGCAGGACCAGCGGGCCTCCCAGTCGCTCCAGCAGAAGAAGAAGCTCCTGGAGAAGGACCTCCAGTTCTTCAAGCGCATCCTCGGACAGAAGGAGGACCTCGAGGTCCTGACCGAACTGGCGGCCGAGGGCGAGAGCGTCGAGGCCGACACCGAGGCGGCCATCGGCCGTCTCGAGGCCGACCTGCAGGAGGCCGAGTTGCGGGCCCTCTTCTACGACCCCGACGACCCGCGCGACGCCATCCTGACCGTGCACCCGGGCGCCGGCGGCACCGAATCCCAGGACTGGGCCCAGATGCTGCTGCGGATGTACCTGCGCTACGGCGAGCGCCGCGGCTTCAAGGTCGAGGTCCTGGACCAGCAGCCGGGGGAAGAGGCCGGCCTCAAGAGCGCCACCATCCGCTTCGAGGGCGATTTCGCCTTCGGCAACCTGAGCCAGGAGACCGGCGTCCACAGGCTGGTCCGCATCTCCCCTTTCGACGCGGCCAAGCGCCGCCACACCTCGTTCGCCGCGGTCTTCGTCTACCCCGACATCGACGAGGACATCCAGGTCGAGATCAGCCCCGAGGACCTGCGCATCGACACCTACCGGGCCTCCGGCGCGGGCGGCCAGCACGTCAACCGCACGGACTCGGCCGTGCGCATCACCCACCTGCCGACCGGCATCGTGGTGGCCTGCCAGAACGAGCGCTCCCAGCACAAGAACAAGGCCATGGCCATGAAGATCCTCAAGGCCCGCCTCTACGAGCTGGAAAAGACCAAGCAGAACGAGAAGCTGGAGAAGCTCGAGGACGCCAAGTCCGACATCGCCTGGGGCAACCAGATCCGCTCCTATGTCCTCCACCCCTACCGGATGATCAAGGACATGCGCACCCGGGTCGAGACCGGCGACACCGACCGCGTCCTCGACGGCGATCTCGACGAGTTCATCAAGGCCGCCCTGGTCCTGCGCAAGAAGACGGCCGCGGCGGCCGAGAAAAGGAACGCCCCATGACCCCCGATCCGGACGACAAGGCCGCCGACCCGGGCGACAGCCCCGATTTCCTGCCGCCCCTCGAGTTCGGCTCCATCGTCCTGCTGCTCTACGTTCCGGCCCTCGTCCAGCTCGGCCTGGTCGAGGACCCGGGGACCGGCGAGCGGCGGGAGAACCTGGCCCTGGCCAAGCGCAACATCGACCTGCTCGACCTGCTCAAGGACCGCACCCAGGGCCGGCTGGAGGACGAGGAACAGAAGTTCCTCGACGGCGTCCTCGACCAGCTCAAGCTGGCCTACCTGAAAAAAGCCGAGATCGTGAAGATCTAGGCATGATCGTCTACCGCGGCCTGGACGACCCGCGCCTCCGACCCCGCCCGGCCGCCGTGGCGGTGGGCAACTTCGACGGGCTCCACCTCGGCCATCGCCGCATCCTGGACCGGCTCTGCCGGCTGGCGGCCCGGCGCGGACTGCGCTCGCTCGTCCTGACCTTCGATCCCCACCCCGAGAGGGCCCTCGGCCGGCGGGCGGTCCGGATGATCGAGACCCCCGATCAGCGCCTGGCCCGTCTGGCCGGCACCTGCGTGGACGCCGTGGTCGTCGTGCCCTTCGACGCCCGCTTCGCCCGTCTCGACGGGGCGGTGTTCGTCCGGGACGTCCTGGCCGGCCGGCTCGGGGCCCGCGAAGTCGTCGTCGGCCGCGGCTTCCGCTTCGGCCGGGACCGCCGTGGCGACGCCGCGCTCCTGGGACGCCTCGGCCGCGGCGCGGGCTTGGGGACCCACGTGGTCGCGCCGGTCGTCCTCGACGGACGGACGGTCAGCTCGACGGCCGTCCGGGGCCTGCTCGCCCGCGGCCGGGTCGAAGAGGCCGCCCGCCTGCTCGGCCGGCCCTACGAGATCGCCGGCCGGGTGGTCCGGGGACGCCGCCGCGGCCGCGGCCTCGGCTTCCCGACGGCCAACCTGGAGACGGCCAACGAGATCCTGCCCGGCGGGGTCTTCATCACCGAGACGGTCCACGGCGGCCGCCCCGTCCCCTCGGTGACCAGCGTCGGGACCAATCCGACCTTCGGGCCCCACCCGCTGACCGTCGAGACCATGCTGTTGGACTTCCGCGGCCGGCTCTACGGAGCCGCCCTGACGGTCCGCTTCCTGGCCCGCCTTCGCGCCGTCCGCAAGTTCTCCGGCGCCGGGCCCCTGGCTGCGGCCATCGCCCGGGACGTCGAAACGGCCCGGGCTTGGTTCGCCCGTCGGGGTTGACTTTTCGCCGGCGTTTAGGCATGTTCATGGCCGAGGCCCTCGACAATCGCTGCAGGAGTCGCCACATGGACGAAAAGACCAAGGCCCGCATCATGGACGCCACCCGCATCCGTCGCGTCCTGGCCCGGGTCTCGACGGAGATCATCGAACGCAACCGGAACCTCAAGAACCTGGTCATCGTCGCGGTCAAGCCGCGCGGCCAGGCCATCGCCAAGCGGCTGGCCCGCCAGATCCGGGACCTCGAGAAGGTCGAGGTCCCCGTCGGCCTGCTCGACATCACGCCCTACCGGGACGACGTCCCGGAGCGGGCCGCCGAGGCCTCCCTCGCCCCGGCCAAGCTGGCCTTCCCGGTGGCCAAGAAGGACGTCATCCTCGTCGACGACGTCTTGATGACCGGCCGGACCATCCGGGCGGCCATGGAAGCGATCATCGACAAGGGCCGGCCCCAGTCCGTGCAGCTGGCCGTCCTGGTCGACCGCGGCCACCGGGAGCTGCCCATCAGCCCCGATTACGTGGGCAAGGTCCTGCCGACCTCGCGCCGCGAGCGGGTCCGGGTCCGGCTCCGCGAGACCGACGGCAGCGAGGAGATCGTCATCGCCGAACCGGTCAAGATCCCCGGGGCGAGGGCGCGGTGATCCTCCTCCGCGGCGGCCGGGCGGTCGATCCCACGACCGGGCTCGACGCCCCGGTCGATGTCCTCGTCGACGGCTCGCATATCGCGGCCGTCGGCCCAGGCCTGTCCGCCCCCGATGCCCGGACGGTCGACCTGACCGGACTGGTCGTCGTGCCCGGCCTCATCGACCTCCACGTCCATCTCCGGGAGCCCGGCGACGAGGCCAAGGAGACCGTCCTGACGGGCGTACGGGCGGCCGTCCGCGGCGGCTTCACGGCCGTCTGCGCCATGCCCAACACCCGGCCCGTCAACGACCGCCGGGAAACGACCGAGCGCCTCCTGGCCGACGCCGGCCGGGCCGGCCTGGCCCGGGTCCTGCCCATCGCCGCCGTGACCCGGGGCTCGGGCGGCCAGGAGCTCGTCGATATGGCCGATCTGGCGGCGGCCGGCGCCGTCGCCTTCTCGGACGACGGCCGGCCCGTGGCCGACAGCCGGGTCATGCGCCGGGCCCTCGAGGCCGCGGCGGCGGCCGGGCGCTTCATCGACGATCACTGCGAGGACCGGGCCCTGGCCGAAGGCGGCGTCATGCACGAGGGCTCGGCTGCGGTCCGGCTGGGCCTGCCGGGCATCCCGGCCGCGGCCGAGGACATCGTCACCGCCCGCGACGTCATCCTGGCCGAGACGACCGGGGCCCGGGTCCACATCGCCCATCTCTCGACGGCCGGGGGCGTCCGCATCGTCGGCGAGGCTAAGGCCCGGGGCGTCCCGGTCACGGCCGAAGCCACCCCCCACCATTTGCTCTTGACCGACGAGGACATCCCCGCCCCGGACGCCAATTTCAAGATGAACCCGCCCCTGCGCTCGGCCGCCGACCGGGCCGCCCTGCTCGAAGCCCTGAGGACGGGCGCCGTGGACGCCATCGCCACCGATCATGCCCCGCACACCGAGGCCGAGAAGGCCCGGGGCTTCGCCGGCGCGCCCTTCGGGATCGTCGGGCTGGAGACCGCCGTGCCGCTGCTCATCGACCGCCTGGTCCGGCCGGGCCTTATCTCCTTGGCCCGGCTGGTCGAGCTCCTGTCGGCGGGCCCGGCCCGGATCCTGGGCCTGGCCGGGAAAGGCCGCCTCGCGGCCGGCGCCGACGCGGATCTGACCGTTCTCGACCTCGACCGGCCGGTCACGATCGACAAGGCCCGTTTCGAGTCCAAGGGCCGCAATACCCCGTTCGACGGATGGACGCTCACCGGGGCGCCGGTCCTGACCATGGTCGCCGGGCGGATCGTGTTCCCCTTCAACGGCGCCGGCCCGGAGGCCCGTCGGTGAGCCGCGAGGACAAACGGCTGGAGCGGCTGGAACAGGCCGCGGGCCACTCTTTCGGCGACCGGGCCCTTCTCGAAAAGGCCCTGACCCACAGCTCCTACGCTTTCGAGGCCCGGCCCGATGCCCCCCAGGACAACGAGCAACTCGAGTTCCTGGGCGATTCCGTCGTCGGCCTGGTCGCGGCCGAGTTCTTCCTGCGGGCCTTCCCGGATCGCAGCGAAGGCGAGCTGTCGAAGCTCAAGGCCTCGGCCTCGAGCACGCTGGCCCTGGCCCAACTGGCCCGGGCCATCCGGCTCGACAAGTGCATCCGCCTGGGCCGGGGCGAGGAGAAGTGCGGCGGGCGGAAAAAGGTCTCCATCCTGGCCGGCTCGTTCGAGGCCCTGGCCGGGGCCATCTTCCTCGACGGCGGCTTCGAGGCCGCCCGGGCCTTCGTCTCCCGCTTCCTGGGCTCGTCCCTCAAGCCGCTCAAATCCGAGACCCAGACCATCAATAACGCCAAGTCGGCCCTCCAGGAGATCTGTCAGAAGGCCGGCCTGGCCGCCCCCGCCTATCGCTTGATCGCGGAGAAGGGGCCGGCCCACAAGAAGACCTTCGCGGTCGAGGTCTCGCTCGACGGAAAGGTGCTGGCCAAGTCGAAGGGCGGGTCCAAGAAGGCGGCCGAGCAGGCCGCCGCCGAAAAGGCCCTGCGGTCGTTCTTCGGCCGCAAGATCCGGCGCATCTCGCCGGAGGCCTTCGTCATCGAAGCCGACGAGCTCGTCCTGCCCTGACCCCGGACGGCCGGGGCCGCCCCGTCACTGCCCCATCAGCACGGCCGCCGGACGCAAGGCCGGGATGTTCTGGCAGACGATCCGGATGACCGCCGTCAGCGGCACGGACAGGATCATGCCCGGGATGCCCCAGAGCCAGCCCCAGAAAACCAGGGAGAAGAAGACCAGCAGGGGGCTCAAATCCAATCCTTTGCCCAGCACCCGGGGCTCGATGACCGTGCCGAGGACCTCGTCGATCCCCACGGTGATGACCAGGACCAGGAAGGGCGTCCAGAACGTGCCGAACTGGAAGAAGGCGAACCCGACCCGCAGGACGGTGGCGATGAGCGAGCCGATGTTGGGAACGAAATTGAGCAGGAAGGCCAGCAGCCCGAACAGGGCCGCGAAATCGACGCCGAAAAGGGTCAGGACGAGCCAGACCTCCAGGCCGTTGGCCAGGCTGATCAGGGTCTTGAGGACCAGGTACTTGCGGACCTCGTGGTTGATCCGGTCGAGCAGGGACCGGACCCGCCCGGAGCGGCCGTCTCCCGCCAGCTTGAGGAGCTTGGCCTCGCCCCGGCCCCGGCCGGCGACGATGACCGCCAGGAAGAGGAAGACCAGGGCCAGCTTCGCCAGGACGCCGAAGAAAGGCCCGATGGAGCCGACGACGTAGCCCCCGATCTTGTCGATGTCCAGGCTGCCGAGGACCGACGGGACATCGACCTTGAACGGGCCGATGCCCTTGTCAAGGAAGCGCCCGATCTCGGCCAGCCGGTCCTGGTACTTCGGCAGCTCGGCGACCAGGGCCTTGCCGCTCGAATAGACCATGACGCCGAGCAGGTAGAGGACGACGGACATCAGGGCCAGGACGATGAGCACGGCCCAGGGCCGGGGACACCGGCAGCGGGTCAGGAAGGTCAGGGCCGGGTCGAGGATATAGGACAGGAAGACGGCCAGAATGAAGGGCACCAGGACGGGCCGGGCCAGCTTGAGGACGAAGCCGGCAGCGAAAAGCAGGATGATGGCCAGGCCGAACTTGAGGGCCCGGCTCTCGTCCGCCCCGGCCCGCTCCATCGCCGGCCTCCCCTAGCGGGCCGCCGGAGCGGCCAGCGACGCCGCCAAGGCTTCGGCCAGCGAGAGTCCGTCCGCCTCGGCGCCGTCCGGAACGCGCATGGCCCCGTAGAGGATTCCGCGGACCCGGCCGACATAAAGATGCTGGCCGTAGCGGTTCCGGGCGTGGAAGGCCGCTCCGGCCTTGTCTACGGCCTGGCCGTCCGCCTTGAGCGCGGCGAGGAGCTTTTCCAGCAGGGCCACGGTCTCGGCCTCCGGGCCGGCGTCGACAAAGAAGCCTTCGAGCTCCCGCTCTCCGGACCGGTAGGCCGCGACATAGCCGTCGTGGAGGAACTCGTAGCCCATGAAGTTCTTCTTGATGTAGCGCTCGCTCCGGACCACCAGGCCGCCGGCCGGAAAGGACCGGACCAGGGCCGGCAGACCGGACGTGCCGCCGGCCTTGCGGACCCCCTCGGCGATCTTGCCGCCGGCGGCGAGCAGGACCTTTTCCGCGTCGGGGCCCAGGCCGAAGGCCAGCATCTTGACGTAATAGCGGCCGGCCAGGAAATTCAGGGTCTCGCCCTCGACGTAGCCGAGCTCTCCCAGCGCGACCGGCGTGTTCTCGGGATAGCGCTCCGCGGCGAAGATGCCGAAGGCGTTGAGCGGCACTCCCATATCATAGATCTCCACGGTCAACGTGGCGTCGGGGCCTTTCTTCTCGAGGTCGACGACGAGCAGCTCCCGGAAATCGTAGCTCAAGTAGCTTTCGGCCGCCCCGTCGATGTACTCGAACAGGTTGTCGGGGAAGAAGCTGCGGGGCGCCTCCGTCAGGGCCCAGCCGGCCATCTCGGGGGCCAGGCCTGCCAGGGCCGGATCGGCGGGCCGGGTCTGGGCGGCCGCGGCGGCCGGCAGGAGCAGGGCAAGCAGGGCCAGGACCGCTCCGGCGGGCGGGATCGTCCTCCTCGGTGCGCTCGTCATGATCGACCTCCTCGCTGACGGACCAGCATCACTATAGCGGAGCGACCGGCCGTTATCAAGCCGGCGGCGCGGTTGACAGGTCCGGCCAAAAGGCCCATCATGAACAAAGCCATGGCCAGAGCCCGCGTCGTCGTCGTCAGGTCGGCCGCGGCCCGGCAAACAAGCGGCGGGCCCGATCCGGCCGTCCTCGGCCGGATGTACGAACGGGGCTTGGGCCTTCTCCTCGGCCCGTCCGGGCCGCTCTTCCGCCCCGGCGAGCGCGTCGGCATCAAGATCAACACCATCGGCGGCCGCGCTCTTAGCACCCGTCCGGAGGTGGCCCTGGGCTTGGCCCGACGCCTGATGGCCGATGGCCTGGCCGATAAGGACATCTTCGTCTGGGACCGGACGACCAGGGAGCTGCGCGAGGCCGGCTATTCGCCCCAGGCCGGCCGGACCGGGGTCCGGGTGTTCGGCACGGACACGGACGGCGTCGGTTACGGCCCGGACCTCGTCGCCCACCTCGGCGTCGGCAGCCTGTTCTCGCGCATCCTGACCGAGTTCGCCACCGCTTCCGTGAGCCTGGCCATCCTCAAAGACCACGGCCTGGCCGGGGTGACGGCCGGCATGAAGAACTATTTCGGGGCCATCCACAATCCCAACAAGTACCACGACCACGGCTGCGATCCCCATGTCGCCGAGGTCTTCGACGCCCCTCCGGTCAAGTCGCGCCATCGCCTGACCGTTCTCGACGCCCTCGTCGTCCAGTTCCACAAGGGCCCGTCGTATCACGCCCGCTGGGCCGCCCGGTACGGGGGCCTGGTCTTCGGCCTCGACCCGGTGGCCGTGGACCGGACCGGCTGGGACATCATCGAGGGCCTCCGGGCCGGGGCCGGCCTGCCGAGCCTCGAGGCGGAGGGCCGGGCCCCCGGCTACCTGCGCACGGCCGAGCGCATGGGGCTGGGAACGGCCGATCCGGCGGGCATCGAGACGATCGAGGAGGAGGTCGCTTGAACAGGCGGCGTTTCCTCCGCGGCGCGGCCGGGGCCGGCCTGGTCCTCGGCGGCGGCTGGCCCGCGGTCGGGCGGGGCCTGCGGGCCGCGGCGGCCGCCCCCAACCTCTCCCGCGTCGAGGCCCGCCACTACGTCAAGCTGCCGGACCGGGAGATCGAGTGCCGGCTCTGCCCCCGGCTCTGCCGCCTCGGCGACAAGGAGCGCGGCTACTGCGGCGTCCGGGAGAACATCGGCGGCACCTACTATACCCTGGTCTACGGCAAGGTCTGCAGCCTGAACGTCGATCCGATCGAGAAGAAGCCCTTCTTCCACGTCCTGCCCGGCAGCTCGGCCCTGTCCCTGGCCACGGCCGGCTGCAACGTCAACTGCAAGTTCTGCCAGAACTGGGAGATCTCCCAGGTCCGCCCGGAGCAGGTCGAGGCCTACGACCTGCCGCCCGACGAGGCCGCCGGCCGGGCCGTCGAGTCGCGTTGCCCGTCGATCGCCTACACCTACACCGAGCCCACCGTCTTTTTCGAATACATGTACGACACGGCCGTCCGGGCCCGGCGCCGCGGCGTTCGCAACGTCGTCGTCACCGGGGGGCACATCAATCCCGCCCCCCTGGCCGAGCTGCTCGAGGTCGTGGACGCCGTCAAGGTCGACCTCAAGGGCTTCTCGGAGGCCTTCTACGCCGAGTACGTGCGCGGCTCTCTTCGGCCCGTCCTGGAGACCATCCGCGCCGTGGCCAAGTCCAAGGTCTGGCTGGAGATCGTCGTCCTGGTCATCCCGACGCTCAACGACAGCCCGGCGGCCCTCCGCGAAATGTGCCGCTGGATCCGGGACGAGGCCGGCGATCGCGTCCCGGTCCATTTCTCGCGCTTCCAGCCGATGTACCTCGTCAAGAACCTGCCGCCGACGCCCGTTTCGACGCTCGAAGCCGCCCGGCATGTGGCCCTCGACGAGGGCCTGCGCTTCGTTTACGTGGGCAACGTCCCCGGCCACGAGGCGGAGAACACCTTCTGCCCGGGCTGCGGCCGGGAGGTCGTTTCCCGCTTCGGCTTCAGGATCGAGGCCGTCCGGATAAAGAAGGGCAAGTGCGAAGCATGCGGCACGCCGATCCCCGGGATCTGGGCCTGAAACCCTGGCTGCCGCCCGTCCTGCTGGGCTTCCTGGCCGCCTCGTTCCAGTGCTTTCTCGTCCGCGAATTCGGCGCCGAGTTCTTCGGCAACGAGCTGACCTTCGGCCTGCTCCTGGGCTGCTGGCTTCTCTGGGGCGGCATCGGCAGCCTGCTGCGCCCCCGCCGCGCCCGGCCCGTGACCGCCGCGACCCTGGCCGGTCTCTACATCCTCGCCCTGGTCCTGTTCGCGGCCGCTCTGGCCGCCCTGCGCTTCTCCCACCGGCTCCTGGGCCTGCGGCCCGGCGAGCTGACGGGGCTTCTCCCCGCCTTCGGGGTCGCCTTCCTGCTCGGCCTGCTCCTGAGCTTCCCGCTCGGGGCCGGCTTCGTCCTGAACGTTCGCTTGCTCGGGGGGGACGCGGCCGGGGTCTACATCCTGGAATCGGCCGGGGCGGCCGCGGCCGGGCTGGCGGTCAATTTCGCCCTTGTCCCGGCCCTGTCGAACTGGCGCGGGGCGGCCGTCGTCATCGCCGTCACGGCGGCCATCATCGCGGCCGGCATGAAGCCGGGACGCCGGCGGCCGGCCGTCGCGGCGGCGCTCGTCCTGGCCGCCGGGCTGGCCGTTCTCGACTTGCCTTCTCAAAAGGCCGCCTGGGCGCCTCTCGGGCTGGCGGCCTCCGGCGATACCCGCTATGGCAAGCTCCAAGTGGTCCGCACCGGGGATCAGATCACCGTTTACGATAACGGCCTGCCTCTGTTCTCCCATCCCGACCCGGGCGCTTCCGAGGAGGCCGTGCACTTCGCCCTGCTGCAGCGGGAGCGCCCGCGCCGCGCGCTTCTCGTCGGCGGCTGGGCCGGCGGTGGCCTGGCCGAGGCCTTGAAATACCCGGCCCTCCGCGTGGACTGCGTCGAGCTCGATCCGGCGGTCATCCGGCTGGCCCGGACCTGGCTCGCCGGCCCGGACCGCGAGGCCCTCGACGATCCCCGGGCCCGCCTCTTCGTCCGCGATGGCCGGGACTTCATCGCCCGGACAAACGAGACCTACGACGCCATCCTGCTCCGCCTGCCGGAGCCGGCCACGGCCCAGATCAACCGCTACTACACCCGCGAGTTCTTCCTCCAGGTCCGCGAGCGCCTGACGCCCGACGGCGTTTTCAGCTTCGTCGTCCCCGCGGCCGAGAACTACATCAGCGAGGCCCTGGCGCAGTTCCTGGGCTCGCTCGCGGCCACGCTGCGCGGGGCGTTCCCCACCGTCCGCGTCCTGCCCGGCGCCAACTGCGTCTTCCTGGCTTCCACCGGAACCCTGACGGCCGACCCGGCCGCCCTCGACGCGGCCGTCGAGCGGCGGGGCCTGAAGCTCCGCTTTCTCGGCCCGGGACAGCTCCCGGCCCGGCTCGATCCGGCCCGGGTGGAGCGCCTGGCCCGCCGCATCGCGGGCCCGGGCTTCCGCATCAACCGCGACCTCGTCCCGGTCAGCTATTACTTCCACGCGCTTCTCTGGGCCGGCCAGTTCGGGGGCCTCGAGGCCCGCGTCCTCCGGGCCGCGGCCAAGGCCGCTCCGGGTTGGGTCATGGACGTGCCCCTGGCTCTTTTTGCCCTCGGCCTAGCCGCGTTGGCCGTCTTCCGCCGGCGCTCCCCGGCCCGCTTCCTGGTGCCCGTCGGGCTCATGGGCTTCACCACCATGGCCCTGGAGCTGGCCGTGTTCATCGCCTTCCAGGCCCGCTTCGGCTTCGTTTACGGCCGCGTCCCCCTTTTAATAGCGTTGTTCATGGCCGGACTCGTCCTGGGGGCCTGGGGGGCCCGGTCCCGGCGGGACCCCGGCGCCTTCGAGCTTATCGCCGTCCAGGGCGCCTTCGCCGGGCTGATCTTCCTCGCCATGGGGATCATCTCCGGCTCCGGCGGCCAAGCCGGGCCGTACGCTGTGCTGTTCGCATCCGGGACCCTGGGCGGCTATCTCTTCGTCGTCGCCAACCGCGGCCTGCGGCGGGACGGGTCCCGGCCCGGCCTGGCCTACGGCGTCGACCTGATCGCTTCGTTCGCCGGCGTCGTCCTAGCCTCCGCCCTGATCATCCCGCTTTACGGCATCCCCGCTCTCCTCCTCCGCCTGGCCCTGCTGAACGCCGTCGTTTTCATCTTCCTTTTCCTGTCCCCCCGTTATTGACCTCCTCCGCGGCGGCAAGCCGAACTTCGACCGGTCCGCCTCTCCCGTCCGAGATGGCGACGAGACGGCAGCCGGGCTGTAACGCTTCGGGGCGGCCGGCGATTGTAATATAATGGCGGAGCTTATCGCCATGTTCGAAGACACCTTCATCTCGCCCCATCCGGAGAAGCCGCCGTCCCGCGACCGGGCCCTCGGCATCCTGGTCACCGTCGTGGTCCACGCCCTCCTGGGGCTTATCGTCTATTTCGGACGGGTCACGGTGCGCATCTTCCCCTCCCCCGGCGAAGAGGTCCGCAACGTGGTCATCGTGCCGCCGCTCACCGTCTCCGTGCCCAAGGTGGTCGGCGGACGGGGGCTGGCCGATGTGCCGGGCGGGAGTCCGGGGACCCCGGGGCCGCGCCGTCCGGCCGCGGCGCCGGATACGGCCGCCGTCGAGGAGGAAGCCGGCGGCGGCGGAGGGCCGGCCGGGGCCGCAGCGGCCGAGCCCTACGGGGCCCCGGGACCGGGCTGGCTGGCCCCGCCGCCCGGCGCGGGTTCGGCCATCCCTTCCCTGTCTTCGAAGTTCCGCGATTCCCTGGCCGTCCACGGCCGGTCGAGCCTGACCATCCCCCTGGCCCCGCCCGGAACGCCGCCGGGGCCGCCGGGGGTCGGGGGCGGCGCGCCTCTCCCCGATTTCTCGCGCTACGACCGCGGCGCCTACGGCGGCGGGGCGGGCGGCTACGGCCGCGGCCGGGGCGGCCGCGGCGGGGGCGGCGGAGGAGGCGGCGGCCAGCGCGTCGGCATGTCCGTCGCCCTCAAGGGCTACGACCTCCTGCCCTGGGCCACCAAGGTCATCGACCGTCTCCAGGTCAATTGGATGCTGCCGGCCGCGCCCGAGGTGCCCGTAGGGGCCAAGATCGGCATGATCGTGGTCATCAAGAAGAGCGGCGAGCTCGATTCGATCGAGATCGTCGAAGGCACCAGCATCGAGACCCTGGACCGGGCCGCGCTCGACGCCCTGCGCGTCTCGCTCCCCTTTCCGCCTCTTCCGGCCGATTTCCCCGGCGACCTCCTCGAGATCACCTTCGAGTTCGTCTACAATGATTAAGCGCATCGCGGCGGCCTTGGTCCTCGTCCTGGCGGCGGCCGCCGCCCTGCGGGCCGACTGGCGTTCCGAGCTCAACGCCCGCCTGGGCGCCGACCGGGACTACCGGGGGGCCTGGCTTTTCCTGGCCGAGGAATACAAGAAGCTCGAAGCCGAGGACCGGCACACGGCCGCCTTCATCTTGCCCTATCTGGCCACCAAGAGCGGCGATGCCGAGGCCGAGCGCGACCTGGCCGCGGACTACTTCGAGACCTATCAGGACAACGATCCCGACTTCGGCTTCCTCGACGTCGGGCCGCTGCGCGAGCTGCTGACCTTCTGGGGGCCGTGGAAGAAGACCTACCCGCTGGTCTACGACGTCAACCTGCTGTCCTATTCCCGGACCCCGGCCACGGGCCTGCCGGCCTCGGTCGACATCGGCCTGGAGCTGCTGAACGAGGCCCTCTACCGCATCTCGCTCGGGCCCTACGTCCTCGAGGGCGGCCTGTGGCCGAAGGGCTTCCATATCCTGACCGTCCCCCTGCGGGGCCTGTTCGAGCGCTCGGACACCTACGAATTCACCCTGGACCTCAAGGCCGGCGACATCGTCTGCCGGCGGCCCATCCGGATCAGCATCGAGATCGCCGACCTTGGCCCGGCCCCGGTCCCGGTCCGGAGGGACGACGCCCTGGCCGCCCCGCCGAGCGTCCCGCTCCGCCCCATCCGCGAGGGCGAGATCTCGCTCTACGTCGACGGCAAGCTCGTCCTGAAGAGCCGCAAGATCGCCGCCCGGGCGGCCGCGTTCACGTTCCCCCTCGGCGGGCCGCTGATGCAGGGCCAGAAGCCCTACATGCCGCCGCCCAAGACCGATCCGATGATGAGCGGCGTCAACATCCTGGACGCCCTGGCCCTGGCCTACAAGGCCATCAAGGACCTGGTGGCCAAGAAGCCCCCCAAGCCCTCGCCGCCCTCCTATCAGAAGGTGTCCAGCCTGTCGTTCGCCTACGCCCGGACGACCTCGGCCGACCGGTCCGTGTCGGCCCGGGCCTCCCTGTCCCTGCCGCCCTCTCGGGCCGTCATCCTGAAGGACCAGTAGCCCGCCCATTTGACTTCGTCCCCGGGCCTCTGATATACCTTCGAAAGGACACGGAGGACCGCCATGGGCGAGAAGGACGTGGAAAAGCGGGTCTGCCAGAGGTTCCGCATCCCCGGCGCGACGGTCTCCTACCGCCGCCGGCGCTTCTTCTCCCCCGGGTCCGGGACGGACGAGGAGTTCTGCCCGGTCCTCGATCTCAGCCGCGGCGGTCTCCGCTTCCTGACCCAGAAGCCCCTGAAGTTCAAATCACGCGTCCGGCTCCAGCTGACCGTGCCCGGCGAACGGGTGACGCTCGACATCACCGGCCGGGTGCGCTGGTCGACCTTCAACGCCGGCAAGAGCTACAAGTACCAGGCCGGCGTCCAGTTCGATGCCTACGGTCTGGAGAAGGGCCAGAACCCGCCCCAGACGCTGGCCAAGATCGTGGCCCTGGAGACGAAGTTCGTGGAGCCCGAAAACCCGGTCGGCCCGGCCGCGGGCGGCGGACCGGCGGCCTAGCGCGAGCCTTTCGGCCGGGCGGCTTTTTCCCCCTCGACGACGATCTGCGAGTAGTCCGCCATCCCCAGCAGGATCTTGGAGATCGACTGGAGCAGGCCCAGCCGGTTCTGGCGGACCTTCTTGTCCTCGGCCATGACCAGGACCTTGTCGAAGAAGGTGTTGAGGACGGGCTGGAGCTTGAAGATGATGCCCTGGGCCCGGGCGAAATCGCCCCGGGCGATCATGGGCTGGGCGTTGCTGCCGACGATCGACAGCGTCGAGAAGAGCTCCCGCTCCTCCTTTTCGACGAACAGGTCGGGATTGACCTTGGCCGCCGGCAGGCCCTTGATGATGTTGTTGATGCGCTTGACCATCAGGATGAAGGGCTCGAACTGGGGGCTGGCTTTCAGGGCGTCCAGGGCCTCGACCCGGGACTGGACGTCCAGGATCTGGTCGACGCCGGGTCCCAGGGCCGCGGCGACGAGGTCGTAGCGGAAGCCCTTTTTCTCCAGGATGAAGCGCAGGCGGCCGGCGAAGAAATCGAGGCAGGCGGCCTTGGCCTCGGGCCGGGCGAGCGTCAGGCGGTCGCCGTAAATGGCCAGGACGCGGTCGAGAAGGAGCGGGAACGAGAAGCGCAGCTTGCGGTCCAGCACGACCTTGCAGACGCCGTGGGCGTTGCGCCGCAGGCCGAACGGGTCGCTCGAGCCGCTGACCTGGAGGCCGACCCCGATGCCGCCGACGATCGAGTCCATCTTGTCGGCGATCGACAGCAGGGCCCCGGCCGTCGTCGACGGCGAGGCGTCCTCGAGGCTGGCCGGCTGGTAGTGCTCGTAGACGGCTTGATGGACGGCCGCCGGCAGGCCCTCGGCCTCGGCGTAGAGCCCGCCCATCCGGCCCTGGAGGCCGGAGAACTCGTTGACCATGGCCGTCAGCAGGTCGGCCTTGCAAAGCGCCGCGGCCTCGACGGCGGCTTCCCGCTCCTCGGGGGCCCCGACGCGGTCGCAGAGGTAGCCGACGATCTTCTTCAGCCGCTGGGTCTTGTCCTCGTAGGTGCCGAGCTTCTCCTGGAACAGGACGTTCTTGAGTCCCTCGGCCCGGTCGGCCAGGGGGACCTTGCGATCCTGGTCCCAGAAGAAACGGGCGTCCTCGAGGCGGGCCCGGAGGACCCGTTCGTTGCCCCGGCGGATGAGCCCTTTGGCGTCGGCCGGGGCGTCGGCCACGGCCAGGAAATGGGGCAGCTGCTTCTTGTCGCGGACGACCGAGAAGACCTTCTGCCCCTCCCGCATGGCCGTCGACAGGACCTCGAGCGGCAGGGACAGGAACTCCTCCGGGAACGTGCCGAAGACGACCAGGGGATGCTCGACGTTGAGGACCAGGTCGTCGAGGAGCCCGGGGTCCGGATGGACTCTGGCCTTGAGGGGGGCCAGGGCGGCCGCCGACTGCTCCAGGATCATCCGCAGCCGATCGTCGGGGTCGATGACGACGCAGTGCCCGGCCAGGGCGTCCCGGTAGGAGGCGAAGTCGGTCACCTTGGTCCGGCCGGGGGCGGCGATGCGATGGCCGACGGTCTCGTCGCCGGCGGCCAGGCCGGCGAACGAAGCGGCCACGGGCGCGCCGCCGAAGAGGCACAGCAGCCCGTGAACGGGCCGGGAGAACCGCAGCGGGCTCGCGGCCCAGCGCATCATCTTGGGAAAGGTCAGGGCGCCCAGGACGCGGGGCACGGCCGCGGCCAGGATGTCCGAGGTCGGCGTACCCTTGGACAGGCGCTTGAAGCCGAGATATTCGCCCTTGGGCGTACGGACGGTCTCCAGCCGCGATTCCTCGACGCCCTGGGAGCGGGCGAAGCCCTTGCCCGCGGGGGTCAGGGCGCCGTCGGGGCCCTTGGCGACGGCCAGGGGCGGCCCGGTGACGATCTCCTCGCGGTCGGCCTGGCCCTCGGCCAGGTCCCCCGTGACGATGAGACGGCGCGGGGTGGCCAGGGTCCGCAGGGAGCGGACCTCGATGCGGGCCTCGCCGAGCTCGCGGCGGAAGCCGGCTTCGAGCTGTTCGCGGGCGGCGCGGATGTGGGCGGCCGGCAGTTCCTCGGTCAGCAGTTCGAGAAGGAATTCCATCAGTCGCCGTCCTTGCCGCCGGTGTAGCGACGGGCGATGTCGTTGACCAGGGCCCGGATCTGGGAGATCATCTTGACCCGCTCGGTGACGCTGATGGCCCCGCGGGAGTCGAGCAGGTTGAAGTTGTGGGAGCACTTGAGGCACATGTCGTAGGCCGGCAGCAGCAGCTCCTTGGCCGCCAGCCGGCCGGCCTCCTTCTGGCAGGCGTTGAAGGCCTGCTTGAGCATGGTCACCGACGCGGCCTGGAAGTTGTAGGCGGAGAACTCCTTCTCCTCCCGGAGGCGGAGGTCGCGATAGGAGACGTCGGCCGACCAGTCGAGGTCGTAGATGTCGTCCTTCTGTTCCAGGAACATCTCCAGGCGCTCCAGGCCGTAGGTGATCTCGGCCGGCACGGGCGAGAGGTCGATGCCGCCGCACTGCTGGAAATAGGTGAACTGCGAGATCTCCAGGCCGTCGAGCATGACCTGCCAGCCCACCCCCCAGGCGCCGATGGTCGGCGATTCCCAGTTGTCCTCGTCGAAGCGCAGGTCGTGGTCCTCCAGGACGACGCCGAGCGAGCGCAGGCTCTGAACGTAGATGTCCTGGATGGCGTCGGGCGACGGCTTCATGATGACCTGGTACTGGAAGTGCTTCTGGACCCGGTTGGGGTTCTCGCCGTAGCGCCCGTCGTCGGGCCGCCGCGAGGGCTGGACATAGCCGACCCGCCAGGGCCGCGTGTCGAGGACGCGGAAGAAGGTGTCGGGGGTCATGGTCCCGGCCCCGACCTCGACATCGTAGGTCTGGGCCAGATAGCAACCCTGCCCGGCCCAGAACCGGTGCAGCCCGAGGATGAGGTCCTGGACGGACATCTTAGGGCTTCTTGTCCCAGCGCAGGACCGGGAACTTGGCCGCCGCCACTTCGTCCAGCCGGCGCACGTAGGTGGCGTGGGGGGCGTCGTGCAGGACCTGGGGGTTCTCCCGGGCCTCGCGGGCGATGGCCTTCATGGCGTCGATGAACAGGTCGAGGTCGCGCCGGCTCTCCGTCTCGGTGGGCTCGATCATGAGCGCGCCGTGGACGATGAGCGGGAACGACATCGTCGGCGGGTGGACGCCGTAGTCGATGAGCCGCTTGGCGATGTCGAGATTGGTGACGCCGTGCTCCTTCTGGAGCTTGTCGGAGAAGACGCATTCGTGCATGGAGGCGGTCTTGTACTTGAGGTCGTACTCCCCTTCCAGGCTCTTGCGGATGTAGTTGGCGTTGAGGACGGCGAACTCGGCGACCTCGCGGACGCCCTTCGGCCCCAGCGAAAGGATATAGGCCAGGGCCCGGATGAGGACCCCGAAGTTGCCGTAGTAGGCCCGGACCCGGCCGATCGACCGGGGCCGGTCCTCGTCCAGAACGAAGCGGCCGCCCTTCTCCACGATCACGGGCCGCGGCAGGAACGGGATGAGCTCCGCCTTGATCCCGACCGGGCCGGCGCCGGGGCCGCCGCCGCCGTGCGGCGTCGAGAACGTCTTGTGGAGGTTGATGTGCATGACGTCGACGCCCATGTCGCCGGGCCGGACGACGCCGGTCAGGGCGTTCATGTTGGCGCCGTCCATGTAGACGAGGCCGCCCTTGGCGTGGACGATCTCGGCGATGCGGACGATGTCCGATTCGAAGACGCCCAGGGTGTTGGGGTTGGTGACCATCAGGGCGGCCACCTCGCCGGTCATCTCCTGCTCGAGCGAGGCCAGGTCGATGGTGCCGCGCTCGTTGGACTTGATCTCCTTGACGGCGTAGCCGCAGATGTGGGCCGACGACGGGTTGGTGCCGTGGGCCGAGTCCGGGATGAGGACGAGCTTGCGGGCGTCGCCGCGGGCCTCCAGCGCGGCCCGGATGAGCATCATGCCGGTCAGCTCGCCGTGGGCGCCGGCCGCCGGGAACAGGGTGAAGGCGTCCATGCCGGCGATCTCGCAGAGGCAGGCCTCGAGGGTCTTGATCAGCTCGAGATTGCCCTGGACCAGGCCGGCCGGGGCGAGCGGATGGGTGGCCGTGAAGGCCGGATGGGCGGCCAGGCGCTCGTTGATCTTGGGATTGTACTTCATGGTGCACGACCCGAGCGGATAGAGGCCCAGGTCGACGCAGTAGTTCTTCTGGGACAGCCGGGTGAAGTGGCGGGTGATCTCGGTCTCGGAGACCTCGGGGAAGCCCTCGATCCCGTCCCGCAGCGCCACCCCGGCCAGCAGGTCCTTTTTCTCCGGGACATCCAGGGGGGGCAGCTCGGCGGCCCGCTTGCCGGCCGCGCTGATCTCGAACACCAGCGGTTCGCGGATCTCCTTGATCATGACAGGACCTCCTGGAGCGCCGCGGCCAGACGGTCGATCTCCTCCTTCGTCCGCATCTCCGTGACGCAGACGAGGGTCGCGTTGCCGATCCCGGGATAGGCGGCCTCGAGGCCGAAGCCGCCGACGATGCCTTTCCCCTGCAGGCCGGCGTCGACCGCCGCCCAGGGCTTGGGGAGCTTGAGGACGAACTCGTTGAAGACCGGCCCGGTGAACCGCTTGGCCACGCCGGGGACGGCGGCCAGGCGGTCGGCGGCGTAAGCCGCCTTCTGGGCGTTCTGCCAGGCCAGCTCGCGCAGGCCGCGCTTGCCCAGCGTCTCCATGAACATGGTCGCCCGCAGGGCGCAGAGGGCCTGGTTGCTGCAGATGTTCGAAGTGGCCCGCTCGCGCCGGATGTGCTGCTCGCGGGTCGAGAGGGTCAGGACGAAGCCGCGCTGGCCGTCCCGGTCGACGGTCTGGCCGGCGAGGCGGCCCGGCAGCTGGCGCAGGAACTCTTTCTTGCAGGCCATGAAGCCGAGATAGGGGCCCCCGAAGGAGAGCGGCAGGCCGAGCGATTGGGCCTCGCCGGTGACGATGTCGGCCCCCAGCTTGCCCGGGGCCTCGAGCAGGCCCAGCGACACGGCTTCGGCCACGACCGTCACGGACAGGGCCTTGACGGCGTGGGCCGCGCCGGCGAGCGCCCCGAGGTCCTCGACGACGCCGAAGAAGTTGGGCGACTGGACGACGACGGCGGCCGTGGCGTCGTCCAGGAGCCGGCCCAGGGCGGCCGCGTCGACGCGCCCGTCGGGGCCGAAGCCGACCTCGACCGCCTCGACGCCCAGGTTCTTGATATAGGTCCGGACGACCTCGCGGTACTGGGGGTGGAGCGAGGCGGCCAGGACGACCTTGTTCCGCCCGGTCACCCGCTGGGCCATCAGCACGGCCTCGGCCGCGCCGGTCGAGCCGTCGTAGAGGGAGGCGTTGGCGATGTCCAGCCCGGTCAGCTGGCAGATGAGGGTCTGGAACTCGAAGATGGCCTGGAGCGTGCCCTGGCTGACCTCGGGCTGGTAAGGCGTATAGGGGCTGACGAACTCGCCCCGGCCGCTCAAGTAGTCGACGACCGTGGGGATGAAGTGCTCGTAGGCCCCGGCGCCGAGGAAGGACAGGCGGCTCGGCCCGGCGTTCTTGCGGCCCAGGGCCTCGAAGGTCCGGAGGAGCTCGAGCTCGGATTGGGCCCGGGGCAGGCTGAGCGGCCGCTTCAGCCGCACCGTTTCGGGGATGCAGCAGAACAGGTCGTCGACCGAGGCGACGCCCGTCCGGGCCAGCATCTCCGCCTTGTCTTTGTCGCTGAGGGAGAGATAGCTCATGGGTTCAGTCCCTTGGTGTCCGGGCGGGCCGGCCTAGTGCTCGAGGCCCTCCAGGAACTTCTCGTAGTCGGCGGCCGTCATCAGGCCGTTGAGGTCCGCCTTGTCCTTGATCTTGAGGCGCACGATCCAGCCCTGGCCGTGAGGGTCCTTGTTGAGCAGGTCGGCCGTCTGGCCGAGGGCCTCGTTGACCGCGGTGACCGTGCCGGGGACGGGCGTGTAGACGTCCGAGACCGACTTGACGGACTCGATGACGCCCAGGCCCTGGCGCGGGCCCAGCTCCTTGCCGACGGGCGGCAGCTCGACGAAGATGATGTCGCCGAGCTGGTGCTGGGCGAAATCGGTGATGCCGACGACGCCTTCGTCGCCCTCGACCTTGATCCACTCGTGCTCTTTGGTGTAGCGCAGATCGTTCGGATACATGGGGGCCTCCTTGATGACCGGATCGATGTTATTTCTTGGCCCTTTTGTAGAAGGGCGTGGGGATGACGCGGGCCTTGGTCCGCTTGCCGCGGATCTCGATCTCGAACTCGGTGCCGGCGGCCGTGCCGTCGATGGGCAGGTAGACCAGGCCGATGGCCTTCTTCAGGAGCGGCGAGAACGTGCCCGAGGCCACGTCGCCGAAGCGCTGGCCCTTGTAGAAGACCGGGTAGTGCGGCCGGGCGATGCCGGGCTCGGCCATCTCGAAGCCGACCAGCTTGCGGGTCAGGCCCTCGGCCAGCTGCTTCTCGATGACCGGCTTGCCCAGGAAGTCGCCCTTCTGGAGCTTGACGATCCACTTCAGGTCGGCTTCGAGGACGGTGGTCTTGTCCGAGATGTCGTTGCCGTAGAGCATCAGCTTGGCCTCGAGGCGGAGCGTGTCGCGGGCGCCCAGGCCGATGGGCTGGAGGCCCTGGGGCTTGCCGGTCTCGATGAGCGTGGCCCAGATGGCCTGGGGCGCCGGATCGGTGGTGTAGATCTCGAAGCCGTCCTCGCCGGTGTAGCCGGTGCGCGAGACCAGGCAGGCCTTGCCGCAGACCCGGCCCTTGGCCCAGTGGAACGAGGCCATCGCGGCCAGGTCGATGTCGGTCAGGGGCTGGAGGATCTTCTCGGCCAGCGGGCCCTGCAAGGCCAGCTGGGAATAGACGTCGCTCTGGTGCTCGACCTTGACGTCGAAGCCCTGGGTGTGCCCGGCGATCCAGGCGAAATCCTTGTCGTCGTTGGCGGCGTTGACGACCAGGAAGTACTCCTCGGGCCCCATGCAGTAGACGAGCATGTCGTCGACGAAGGTCGACTCCGGCGTCATCAGGGCCGTGTACTGGACCTGGCCCGGCGCGAGCTTGCCGGCGTCGTTCGGGGTCAGCCACTGGACGAACTTGAGGGCCTCCCGGCCCGTGACCAGGACCTCGCCCATGTGGCTGACGTCGAAGAGCCCGGCCTTGGTCCGCACGGCCAGGTGCTCGGGGATGATGCCCGCGTATTCGACGGGCAGTTCCCAGCCGCAGAACTCGATCATTTTTCCGCCGAGCGCCTTGTGGAGCTCGTTGAAGCGCGTCTTCTTCATGGTCCTTCCTTTCGTGGGGGAACGAAGCCCAAAATTATCACAACTCGCGACGACGTTCAAGGGAACGCGGCATCCGGGAGCGGCGGCCCCGGGCCGGAGCGCGGGCCGAGGCGGGGCCGAGACGGCGGGAATAGCAACCGGGCCGATTTTTGCTATAATGTGGCCCGAAAATGATCGCCTACAAGAACACCCTGAAAGCCCTGGTCCTCGAGCGCCTGAAGGACGTCTATCCGGTCGCCCTGGAGGACCTCGACATGGCCCCGACGCCCGACCCCAAGATGGGCGACCTGGCCCTGACCTTCCCCTTCTCGCTGGCCAAGAAGCTCAAGCGTCCGCCGCGAGCCATCGCCCAGGAGGCCGCTCCCCTGCTGGCCGGGCTGCCCGGGGTGTCCGGGGCCGAGGTGGCCGGCGGCGGCTTCGTCAACCTCCGGCTGGACAAGACCGCCGGGCTGGCCGAGGCGCTCCGGCTGGCCGGCCGGACCGATCTCGTTCCCGACGAAGGCAAGATCGTCATCGAGCACACCAACATCAATCCGAACAAGGCCGCCCATATCGGCCACCTGCGCAACGCCTGTCTCGGCGACACGCTGGCCCGCTGCCTGCGCTTCAAGGGCGAGACGGTCGAGGTGCAGAACTACATCGACGACACCGGCGTCCAGGTCGTCGACGTCGTCTTCGGCCTGATGGAGCTGGAGAAAAAAACGATCGAGGACCTGGAACGGCTGCCGGGCAAGTTCGATTACTACTGCTGGGACCTCTACACCCGGGTCTCGGCCTACCTGGCCGGGCATCCCGAGGCCCAGGCCCGCAAGTCCGCGATCACCCAGGCCATCGAGCACGGCCGGGACCCCGAGTACGGGCTGTCCCGCTACGTCTCCCGGCGCATCGTCCGGGCCCACCTGGCGACCATGTCCCGGCTGGGCATCTCCTATGACGTCCTGCCCTGCGAAAGCACCATCCTGCATCTGAAGTTCTGGGACCGGGCCTTCGAGCTGCTCAAGGAGCGTCAGGCCATCTACCGGGCCGACGAAGGCGAGAACAAGGGCTGCTGGGTCATGCGCCTGGAGGAGGACGAGGAGCGGGAGAAGGTCATCGTCCGCTCCGACGGCACCGTGACCTACGTCGGCAAGGACATCGCCTACCAGCTCTGGAAGTTCGGGCTGCTCGGCCGCGACTTCTTTTATGAGCCCTTCGCGGTCGAGGACGGGCGGACGCTCTGGATCTCGACGGCGGCGTCCTCGGCCGGCACGCCCGGCTTCGGCCGGGCCAGCAAGGTCTATAACGTCATCGACACCCGCCAGTCCTATCTGCAGAAGGTGGTCGTCCAGGGGCTGCGGGCCCTGCAATTCGAGGCCCAGGCGGCCAAGTCCGTCCACTTTTCCTACGAGATGGTGGCCCTGTCGCCCAAGAGCCTGGGCGAGCTCGGCTACGCCGCCACGGCGGAGGAAAAGGACCGCGCCTTCCTCGAGGTCTCGGGCCGCAAGGGCCTGGGGGTTAAGGCCGACGATCTCCTCGACCGGCTGGAGGCCAAGGCCCTGGCCGAGATCGAGAAGCGCGACCCGGACCGTCCCGACGCCGACCGGCGCAAGGCCGCCCGCGACATCGCCACCGGGGCCCTGCGCTACTTCATGCTCAAGTTCGCCCGCAACTCGCTCATCGTCTTCGATTTCGAGGAGGCCTTGAGCTTCGAGGGCGAGACCGGGCCCTATCTCCAGTATACGGCCGTCCGGCTGGCCGGCATCTTCCGCAAGCTCCGGGAGCGCTTCGGCCTCGACGAGGCCGGCATCCGGCCGCCCGCCGGGGGGGCGCCGCTCGTCCCGCCCGGCCTGTCCGAGGCCGAGACGGCCGACTTCTGGGACCTCGTCCTGACCGCCGCCGCCCTGGACGAAGAGGTGGCCCGGTCGATCGCCGCCCTCGAGCTCGCCCACCTGGCCAAGTATGCCTTCCTCCTCTGCCAGAAGCTCAACGGCTACTACCACAAATACCCGGTCCTGGCCGAGGAGGACCTCGGCATCCGGTCCTTCCGCCTTCTCGTCCTCAAGGCCGCCAAGGACCAGCTCCACGCGGCCCTGGGGCTGATGGGCATCCCGCCGCCCGAGCGGATGTGACGCAACCCCTCCCGTTCGTCGGAGGTTTGAACACCTTATAGCGGAGGTGAACATGATCGAAGTCCGGGAGCTCACCAAACGGTACGGTGAGCACGTCGCCGTCAAGGACCTGACCTTCAAGGTCGAGGCCGGCCGGATCTGGGGCCTGCTCGGCCCGAACGGGGCCGGCAAGACGACGACGATGCGCATCCTGACCGGCTACCTGCCGGCGACGTCCGGCCGGGCCGTCGTGGCCGGCTACGACGTCTTCGACCGGCCCGACGACGTCAAGCGCTCGATCGGCTACCTGCCCGAGGTCGTGCCCCTGTACCAGGACATGACCGTGGCCGGCTATCTGGCCTTCGTGGCCGAGATCAAGCAGGTGCCCAAGGCCAAGCGGAAGGCCGCCGTGGCCCGGGCCCTGGAGGCGGCCGGGCTGAAGGACCACGCCGGGCGGCTGATCAAGAACATCTCCCGCGGCTACAAGCAGCGGGTCGGCATCGCCCAGGCCATGATCCACGACCCCCGGGTCCTGGTCCTCGACGAGCCGACGATCGGGCTCGACCCGGCCCAGATCCGGGAGATCCGCGAGCTCGTCCGCGGCCTGCGGGGGGAGCACACCATCCTGCTGTCGACCCACATCCTGCCCGAGGTCACCCAGGTCTGCGACGGCGTCGTCATCATCGACCACGGCCGGCTCATGGCCTCCGGCTCGCTCGAGGAGCTGGCCGCCTCGTTCGAGAAGAACGACGGCGTCGTCGTCCGGCTGCGCCGCAGCGGGCCGGAAGAGGCGGCCCTGTTCCGGGGCCTGCCCGGCGTCGACCGGGTCGCCGTCGAAGGCCCGGAGCTGCGCATCGAGTGGGGCCGCGGCCGCGACCTGCGCGACGACGTGGCCCGCCTGGCCCTCGACAAGGGCCTGGGCATCAAGGAGATGCGCTCCGTGGCCGGCATCGAGGACCTCTACATGAAGGTCGTCGCGGGAGGGCTGGAACAATGAGCAACGTCGCGTCCCTCGTCAAGAAGGAGCTGCGGGCCTATTTCGCCTCGCCCGTGGCCTACGTCGTCATCGCCGGCTTCCTGCTGCTGGTCGGCTATTTCTATTACAGCCTGATCATGTGGTTCAACAGCGCCGCCCTGCAGATGGCCCAGAACCCCTATTACGCCCAGCAGGTCAACATCAACGAGATGGTCTTCTCGCCGCTGTTCCACAACATGACCATCATCCTCATCCTGGTCGCCCCGCTCCTGACCATGCGCCTGCTGGCCGAGGAGAAGAAGACCGGCACCGACGAGCTTCTCTACACCTCGCCCCTCTCGGTCGCCGAGATCGTCCTGGGCAAGTACCTGGCGGCCCTGGTCATGTGGGCCCTGATGCTGGCCCTGACCGCCGTCCTGTCGGTCTTCGCCTTCGCCTGGGGCAACCCCGAGCCGGCGCCCTGGCTGACCGGCTACCTGGGGCTGTTCCTGCTCGGCGCCATGTTCCTGGCCATCGGCCTGTTCTTCTCCTCGCTGACCGAGAACCAGATCGTGGCCGCCTTCCTGACCGTGGTCACCCTGCTGCTGCTCCTGGTCCTCAACTGGGTCAGCTCGTCGGGCGGCGGCAGCTGGAGGCCGATCGTCTCCTACATCTCGTTCTCCGAGCATTTCGAGGACATGACCCGGGGCATCCTGGACACCAAGGACCTCGTCTACTACGCCTCGTTCTCCTTCTTCGGGCTCTTCCTGGCCCACGCGGTCCTGCAGTCGCGGCGGTGGAGGTAAGCCATGGACGCCCTCAAGAAACATCTCAACGCCGTCGCCGGGGTGCTCGTCGCGGCCGGCCTCGTCGGCTGGATCGTCTGGCCGCAGAGGAAGACGGCCGCCCTGATCGTCATCGCCCTCGGCCTGGCGGCCCTGGCGGTCTACGTGTTCCTCAACCGGGCCGCCCTGGGCGCCAAGCTGTCGCGCAAGGCCCTCCTCTATTCCGGGAACACGGCCCTCATCGTCGTCCTGGTCCTGGGCATCCTCGGGCTGGCCAACTATTTCCTGGCCCGGCACAACCACCGCTGGGACTTCACGGCCGCCAAGGTCCACAGCTTGTCCGACCAGTCCATCTCCGTGCTCAAGGCCCTCAAGACCGACGTCGCGTTCAAGGGCTTCTTCCGCGAGGGCAACTACGGCCGGGCGGCGATGGAGAACCTGCTCAAGATCTACGCCTACCATTCCCCCCGGGTCCGCTACGAATTCGTCGATCCGGACAAGAACCCCGGACTGGTCAAGCGCTATGGCGTCACCCAGGACGGCACGACGATCATCGAGGCCGGGGACAAGGAAGGCCGCGTCACCACCACGACCGAAGAGGACATCACCAACGCCCTGATCAAGGCCACCCGGGCCCAAAAGAAGGTCATCTACTTCCTCGAAGGCCACGGCGAGGAATCGGTCGACGGCACGGGCGACAACAGCTTCGCCATGGTCAAGGCCGAGCTGGAGAAGCTCGGCTACGAGGTCAAGAAGCAGAACCTGGCCCTGGCCGACCGCTTCCCGCAGGACTGCGCCCTGCTGGTCGTCCCCGGGCCCCAGAAGGACCTGCTGCCGAACGAGTACGAGACCCTCAAGGCCTATCTCGGCCGCGGCGGGCGGGCCCTTTTCCTGGTCGATCCCGAAACGCCCACCCTGCTGCCGCTCTTCCTGGCCGACTACGGCTTCAAGCTGGAGAACGACATCGTCGTCGACACGGTCTCGCGGCTGCTCGGCGGCGATTATTTCATGCCCGTCGTCAGCGAATACGAGCCCCACGCCATCACCGACAAGTTCGGCTACGCCACCTTCTTCCCCTACGCCCGGTCGGTCGAGGCCGGCGAGATCAAGCCGGAGGGGGCCACGGTCACGGTCCTGGCCAAGACCAGCCCCAACTCCTGGTCCGAGCGCGAGCTCGACCAGAAGGAGGTCAAGTTCAATCCGGCCAAGGACAAGCAGGGGCCGGTCGGCCTGGCCATCGTCTCCGAATTCAAGGTCACGGCGGCCGCGCCAGCCGGGACGGACGCGGCCGGCGGCGCCGCCCCAGCGACGGAGGCCCGCGTCGCCGTCGTCGGCGACTCCGATTTCGCCAAGAACCGCTACTACGGCCTGTCGGGCAACGGCAATTTCTTCCTCAACGTGGCCAACTGGCTGACCGAGGAAGCGGACCTCGTCGCCATCCAGCCCAAGACCCAGACGCCGCGGACGATCAACTTGACCCCGTCCCAGGGCCGGCTGGTCTTCCTGGCCAGCGTCGTCATCCTGCCGCTCCTGGCCCTGCTCCTGGGCGTCTCCGTCTGGGTCCGGAGGAGGTCGCTGTGAAATTCAAGACCACCCTGGTCCTGCTGGCCGTGGGCCTGGCCCTGCTGGCCGTCGTCCTCTATTTCGATTCCCGGGGGGCCAAAGCCAAGGCGGCCGAGGAGAAGACCGGCCTGCTCATCGACCTGCCGGCCGCCGACATCCTCAAGGCCAGCCTGGTCAAGGACGGCGAGACCGTGGCCTTCGAACGGGAGGCCGGCGGGACATGGCGGCTGACCGCGCCCCTGGAGGCGGCCGCCGACGAGACCGAGGTCAACGGCCTGATCGACACGCTGGCCAAGCTCCGCATCGAGCGCGTCGTCGAAAAGGAGGCCAAGGACCTCCGGGCCTACGAGATCCCGAAGACCGAGGTCGCTCTCTGGCTCAAGGGACAAGCCGATCCCGTGCGTTTGCTCGTCGGGATGGAGAACCCGCTCGATCAGTCCCTCTTCGCCAAGCGGGCCGACGATCCGCGGCTGGTGCTGCTGCCGTCGTCGCTCAAATCGTCGCTCGAGAAAAAGGTCTTCGATTTCCGCGAGAAGGACGTCTTCAGGTTCGCGGCGGCCGACGTCAAGGAGCTCCGGGTCCGGGCCAAGGACGTCGCCTGGCAGGCCGTCCGCGACGACAGCGGCTGGTCGTTCCGCAGCCCCGTGGCCGCCCGGGCGGCCGGATCCAAGCTGGACGCCCTCCTCGAGGCCCTGTCCGGACTGCGGGCCAAGGCCTTCGTGGCCGAGTCCAAGACGGCCGAAAGCCTGCGGCCCTTCGGACTCGACAAGCCCGAGTACGAGGCCGCCCTGTCGATGCCCGCCTCGAACCGGGAGATCGTCTTCGCCTTTCACAAGGACGGCGAGAACGCCTATGCCACGACCTCGCAATCGACCAAGGTGGTCGCCTTCGAGGGGACGCTGCTCGCCGACCTCGACCGCAAGGTCGACGAGCTGCGGGACCGGAAGGCGGCCGATTTCTACTCCTGGGACGCCGACCGCGTCGCCTTGAAGCGCGGCGGGGTCGAGATCGCCGCGGTCAAAGAGAAGGCCGGCGACGCCGACCGCTGGGTCCTCGAAGGCCCGGCCAAGGAGGAGGCCGATCGGACCCGGATCGAGGACTTCCTGCGCAAGATCGAGGGCCTCGAGGCCGTCTCGTTCGTCGACGCTCCCGGCTCGCCGGCCTCCTACGGGCTCGAACCGGGGGCCGAGATCCGCGTCCGGACCAGGGACTACCAGGGAAAAGAAAAGGAATCGGTCCTCTTTGTCGGCGCCGAGGACGCGGCCAAAAAAGAGGTCGTGGTCAGAAGCCCCGGTCTCGGCTATCTCTTGCGGGTGGACGCCGCCTTCCTCCAGGACTGGCCCAAGGAGGCCAAGGACTGGAAGGCGGCCGTTCCCGAGGCCAAGTCCCCTGAAGGCCAGTCCGGTAAGAAATAGCTTCGCCGGGCCTCTCCTGGCCTGGTACCGGGCCCGCCGCCGGCCCCTGCCCTGGCGTCGGACCCGCGATCCCTACAGGATCTGGGTCTCGGAGATCATGCTCCAGCAGACGACCGTCCCGGCCGTCGTTCCTTACTATGAGCGCTGGCTGCGGGCCTTTCCCGACGCCGCTCATCTCGCCCGGGCCCCCCTGCGCCGGGTGCTCCGGGAATGGCAAGGCTTGGGATACTACCAAAGGGCCCGCAACATGCATCGCGCGGCCCGCCTCCTCGTCCGCGACCACCGCGGCCGGCTGCCGGCCGACGAGGCCGTCCTGGCGCGGCTGCCGGGCTTCGGGCCTTATACGACGGCCGCCGTGGCCAGCATCGCCTTCGGCCGGCCATGCCCGGTCGTGGACGCCAACGTCCGCCGCGTTCTGATGCGCGTCCTGGGCCTGCGGGGCCCGGCCGAGGCCGCCGTCGACCGTGAGCTCCGCCCCTTTCTGGACGCGGTCTTCCCCGCCGCCGAGCCCGGAGATTTCAACCAGGCCCTGATGGAGCTCGGGGCCCTGGTCTGCCGCAGCCGCAGCCCACAGTGCCTTCTTTGTCCTGTCCGGGCGTGTTGCCGGGCCGCCCGGGACGGCACGCAGGAGATCATCCCCCGGCCGAAGAAGCTGGCCGTCGAGAAGATCGAGGTCGTCGTCGCCGTCCTCGAAAAGAACGGCCGGGTCCTTCTGCAGGAGCGTCCCGCCGGGGGCCTCCTGGCCGGCCTCTGGGAATTCCCCGGCGGCAAGGTGGAGCGCGGCGAGACCCTGACCGCGGCCCTGCGGCGCGAGGTCCGCGAGGAGCTGGGCATCGGCATCAAGAACGTGCGACGCCTGGTGACCGTCCGCCACGCCTACACCCGCTTCGAGGCCACGCTGCACGCCTACGCCGGCCGGGTCGCGGGGCCGGGCCCGGCGCCCGCGCCGAACCGGAAATGGGTCACCCTCGAACAGGTGCGGCGCTATCCCCTGCCCTCGGGCAGCGTCAAGATCGTCGAGTTCCTGGCTGCGCGGCGCCGGCGGGCCTGAAGCGGTCCTCCGTCAGAAGAGACCCGCTTCCTTGTGCTTGGCGGCGATGGCCTCGGCCAGGGCGTCCACGGCCGCGAGATCGGCCGGCTTCGGCAGCCCCTTGGCGACGACCGGCGGCAGCAGCTCGACCTTGAGGTTGGGCATGGCCGCCTTGACCAGCTCGACCAGCCGGCCGGCCCAGCCGTAGCTGCCAAGGATCGAGGCGAAGCGGGCCTTGGGCCGCAGGGCGTTGGCCAGGACGACGGCATTGTAGACGGCCGGATGCGGGCCGACATGCACGGTCGGGGCGGCGACGACGATGGTGGCCGCGTCGACCAGGGTCATGGCCAGCTGCCCGATGTCGGCCGAGGCCATGTTGAAGGGGTGGACGGTAACGCCCCGCTCGACCAGGCCGGCGATCAGGCGCTCGACCATCAAGGCGGTCGAGCCGTGCATGGTGGCCCAGGCGATGACCACGTTGTTGTGCGGCCGGTCGTCGCTCCAGTCGCGGTAGGCGGCGATGATGGACGCGGGGTCGCGGTGGATCGGGCCGTGGCTGGGGGCGATCATCCGGATGTCCAGGTCCTTGATCTTGTCGAGGTTCTTCTGGACGATCTTGCGGAACGGCATCATGATCTCGGCGTAATAGCGCTTGGCCTCGGCCATGATGCAGTCGGCGCCATCGACGAAGAGATCGGTCTGGGCGATGTGGGCCCCGAAGAAATCGCAGCTGAAGAGGACCCCGTCCTCTTCGAGATAGGTGGACATGGTCTCGGGCCAATGGACCCAGGGCGTGTAGACGAAGCGCAGCGTCTTGCCCCCGAGGTCGAGCCGCTCGCCGTCGGCCACGGCCCGGATCCGGGCCGGGTCGAGGCCGAGGTGGTCGGCCAGCATGGGCTTGGCCGGCTCGGAGGCCAGCACCAGGGCGCCGGGATAGCGCTGCAGGAGCCAGGGCAGGCCTCCGGAATGGTCCTGCTCGGTGTGGTTGGATACGACTAAATCGATCCGCGGCACGTCGGCCAGGTAGTCCTCGAGCACGCCCAGCTTGGCCGGCTCGACGGCGTCGACGAGAACGGTCTTGTCCCGGCCGCGGACGAGATAGGCGTTGTAGCTCGTGCCGTCGGGCAGGGGGATGAGGGCGTCGAACAAGCGGCGGTCGAAATCGGGCGCGCCGACATAGGCGACGCCGGGCAGGATCTCGCGGGGCTTCATGGACACATATCTCCTCAAGATGGTTTATGATGAATTCCTACTTATTCTATAGTAATTAGGCCGGAAAATAAAGCCGCGGCGGCCGTTAGACCTTGAAGTAGATGCGGCGGCGGTGCAGGAAGAGAAGGCCGGCCCACTTGACGGCCAGGGCCCCGGCCGGGATGACGAGCGGCGCCAGGGCCCCGGACAGGCGCTCCGTCCCGCCCAGGAGGAACCGGGCGATGCCGTCGAAGTCCACGACCTGCTGGCCGAAATAGACGAGGATGGCGTTGGCCCCGATCACGGCGAAGGCGAAGGCCCAGCGCCCCCGGCCCCGGACGTCGATGAGCCAGTAGAAGAGCGCCGCCAGGAGCAGCGACCAGCCGCCGCCCCAGAGGACGTAGGAGCTCGTCCAGATGTGCTTGATGATGGGGAAGGCCAGGCCCCAGAGATAGCCCGCGGCCAGGCAGGCCGCTCCCGCCGCGGCCAGCCCGAGCGTCTTGGCCCGGCCGCTCCGGCCGGACTTGAGCCAGGTGCCGGCGAAAACGCCGAGGAGAAGCGAGCAGGCCGCGGGCAGCGTCGAGGCCACCCCCAAGCTGTCGCCGGGGCCGTAGAACTCCTCGGAGATGCGGCCCGGCAGGACCTTCTGGTCGATGTAGCTGTGCAGGGACCCTTCGGGCGTCATCACGCCCGGGCCGAACCCCGGGACCGGGATGAGGGCCATGGCGGCCCAATAGAGAAGGAGGACGCCGGCGAAGACGGCGATCTGGGTCCTGATCTTGGTATGGAGGACGAGCAGCGCGACCAGGAGGTAACAGATCCCGATCCGCTGCAGGACGCCCGTCCAGCGCATCCCGGAGAACCGGAAGTCCAGGATGCCGCCGGCGACGAGCCCGAGCAGGATGAGCAGGAACGAACGCTTGAGGACGTGGAGATGGACCCGCCGCGGGCTTTCGCCCCTTTCCACCCGCCGCAGGAGCGAGAAGGGGAAGACGGCCCCGATGATGAACAGGAACAGCGACCCGCCGCAGGAGCGAGAAGGGGAAGACGGCCCCGATGATGAACAGGAACAGCGGGAAGACGAGATCGTAGAAGGTGAATCCGGCCCACGGCCTGTGCTCGACCTGTCCGGCCAGGAAGCGGGCCCAGGGCGCGTCGACGACGGCCGGCAGGCTGCGGCAGATGGCGTCGCCGCCGATGATCCAGAACATGTCGAAGCCGCGCAGGGCGTCGAGGGAGGCGAGCCGGCCCGCGGCCGGCGCGGACGGTTTCGGCTCCATGGCCCCTCCTCTACTTCCCGATCCCGGACGAGGCCGGGCCGGCGGCCGGAAGCAGGGCGGCTTCCACGGCGTCGTACATCCAGCTCATCATCTCGGCGGTGCGCGACGGCTTGATCATGGTGGCCGTGGCCGCTTCCGTTTCCCGGCGCAGGGTCCGCAGCTCGCCGAGGATCCGGCCGGCCTCGCCGGCCGCCCCGGCGCCCGTCCGGCCCAGGCGGTCGAGGAGCAGGAAGCGCGCGGCCTCGGCCCGGTTGACGAGGTTGCGGGCCGCCAGGACCCAGGCCGTGAGCTCGTCCTGTCCCGATCGGGCCGTCCGGGCATAGGACTGGAACCGATCCAGCCCGTCCCGGTATTCGACCAAGCGGGCTTCGGCGGCGGCGAGCTCCCGTTCGAGATCCCCGGCCTTGGCCATGGCCTCGACGCGCCCAATGACGTAATCGCGCGGGGCCGGCCGGGAACGGCATCACCCAGGCCGCTCGCGTGCTGGGGGCCGGCCGGGTGGTCGTCACCGACGTGGCCGGCACGGCCCTCGACAAGGCCCGGGCGGCCGGCTTCGACGCCGTCATCGACGCCCGCGGCCGGGCCGCCGCCGCGCTGGCCGCCGAGCTGAGGGACCTGGCCCCGGACGGGTACGGGACCGTCTTCGACAGCATCGGCGGCCGCGACAGCTTCGACCTGGGCCTCGGGCTGCTCGGCAAGAAGGGGACCCTCGTCAACATGGCCGTTCACGACCTCGACATCCCGGTGAACTTCCTGCGCCTCGGCAGCGAGCGCCGGATCACGACCAGCTCGAACTTCGCCAGCGGCGATTATCCGATCGCCTTGAGCTGGCTCGAGAGCGGCCGGTTCAAGGTCGCCGATTGGCTCACGCCCGTCGCCCTGGACGACGTGCCGCGGCTCTTCGCCGAAGCCGAAAGCGGCGGCCGGCGGGCCTTCAAGATGGTCATCACCGGATTCTGACGGTCCGGGCGGTCCGACGGGGTCCGGGCGTCGGGCCGGCATCGCGCCGGCCGCGTCAGATCCCCGGGAACTTGCGCTTGGCGAAGTAGACGATCTCGGGGTGCTTGGTGTAGCCGAGGGCCTGGAACATGGCCATGGAGACGACGTTGTCGTCCTCGATGAGGCAGGCCAGGATGCCCATCCCCCGGGCCTCGAGCCAGTCCTCGGCCGCCCGGACCAGGTCCGCGCCGAGACCCCGGCGCCGCAAGGACGGATCCACGGCGACGCGGTTGATCCAGCCCTTGCGGCCGTCGTGCGTGGCCATCACGGTGCCGACGACCTGGCCGGCCGCCGGGTCTTCGGCCACCAGGAAGCGGACGTTGGCCTGGCCGAGCTGGGCGGCGATGGCCTCGCGGCTGTCGCGGCCGTTCGGCTTGAGCGGCAGGCCGCCCTGGGCCCAGAGCTCCATGACCCGCTCGTAGTCGTCGAGGCGGAATTCGCGAATGGCCCACTTCCCCGCCGTCGTGCCTATCGTCATCGAGCCCTCCCTCGCTCCGGCGCGCCCGGCTGTCCGCGGCCGGCGGATCAGCGGACGAACAGGATGTATAGGCCGACCGCGACCACGGCTGCCGCCAGCCCCGTGGCCACGGCGGCCGGCCGGGACTTCTTATGGATCGTCCGGGCCGCCGCGACGAACAACCACACCGCCCACCCCCCGGCGGCGGCGTGGACCGCCAGATAGAGGGTCTGCCAGGGCCCGGGTTCGGACAGGATGTCCACCCATTCGGCCTGCCCCATGCCCAGGACGGCGAAAACGGTCCGGACGGCCGAGGGGGCCCAGGCCAGCCACAGCGGCGCGCCCCAGGCCCGCGCGGCCCGGACCAGGACATCGCTCCGGTGGCAGCCCTTGGTGCCCAGGGCCAGCAGCACCCCGGAGGCCAGGACCCAGACGGCCAGGACGAGCGGCAGGATGAACACCATCTGCCAGGCGTAATAGTTGTCGGGGCCGATCCCGGATAGCACCGGGGCCGTCGGCACGTCCCCCGTCAGCGCCAGGACCGCCGAGGACAGGGCGTAGGCGAGCGCGGCCAGCCCGAGGCCGGCGGCGGCGCTGCGCATGGGATGCCTTTTCCGGAAGGTCTTCAACCGGGTTTTCATGGTCTTGCCGGGAACGTGCGACACGCGGCCCTCCTCACGTCACCAGCAGGTGCTTGCTGGCGAAGACGGGGTCCGTGGTCAGGTTGATGCCGAAGCGCCGCAGCCCGGCGTCGTCGCCGGGCGTCGGGATGTGGGTGATGTGGACCTCGGACCGCTGCAGGTCCTTCATCTTCTCCAGGGCCAGGTGGGCCATAGGATTGGCGGCCGCGGTGATGGCCAGGCAGGTCAGGACCTCGGACAGGTCGAGGCTGACGCTCTTGGCCCC
>JAEAMF010000554.1_pt1 | contig 43523 bp, 43 predicted proteins | sample 8958721 | NCBI WGS metagenome assembly JAEAMF01 (sample SAMN16933255, study PRJNA681124) | bioreactor sludge metagenome | isolation source: anaerobic bioreactor treating anionic surfactant - SDBS | place: India: Bengaluru | collected 2019-02-28 | reverse complement strand
GGTTAAAATGGTCTTATAGCTTTAAAAGACTAGAGAAAGGTATTTCTTTTATTTTTTTGGTGAAAATATGGCAAACAAGGAAACAAACAATCAGTATGGTGCTGAGCAAATTCAAGTATTGGAGGGTTTGGCGCCGGTGCGAAAAAGACCGGGTATGTATATTGGTGGTACCGGTAAGACTGGTTTGCATCATTTGGTCTGGGAAGTAGTTGATAATTCGATTGATGAAGCAATGGCCGGGGTTTGTAACTATATTGAAATTATTTTGCAAGATGATGGGAGTATTTCAGTAGAGGATAATGGAAGAGGTATTCCGGTAGAGGTGCACAAACAAACTAAAAAATCAACTTTGGAAACTGTTTTGACGGTATTGCATGCCGGGGGAAAGTTTGGTGGAGGGGGATATAAGGTATCCGGTGGTTTGCATGGGGTGGGTGTTAGTGTGGTCAATGCTTTGAGCGACTGGTTGCGGGCGGAAGTGGTAAGGGAAGGTAAATTGTATGCTCAAGAATTTTCCCGAGGTAATCCGCAAGGTAAAATAAAATTGATTACCGAAAAAGCCGATAAAAAGCATGGGACGAAGATTATTTTTAAGCCTGATGCGGAAATTTTTGAAAAAACGGTTTTTGATTTGAAAATGGTGGTTAATCGTTGCCGGCAGTATGCCTACTTGAATAAAGGGGTAAAAATTAGAATTATTGATCAAAGAGTAAAAATAAAACCACAGGGAGAAACAGAAGAAGGGGGTGAGATGGTGGCGACTGATCAATCATTTTATTTTGAAGGGGGAATAAAATCATTTGTCAGTTATCTTAATAGAGGAAGAAATGTAGTCAATGAAAGTATTTTCTATGTTGATCGGGAAGAACAAGAAATGATGGTAGAAGTAGCTTTGCAGTATTCTGATGAGTTTTCGGAAAGTTTATTATCATTTGCCAACAATATTCATACTACTGAAGGTGGAATGCATATGACTGGTTTTCGATCGGCGTTGACTCGGGTGGTAAATAACTATGCAAAGAAGAGTGGTTTATTCAAAGAAAAAGATGAAAAATTGACTAGTGATGATGTTCACGAAGGTTTGACGGCAGTGGTTAGTGTCAAGTTGCGTGATCCGCAATTTGAAGGTCAAACAAAAGCCAAATTGGGTAATCCGGAAGCCAGGACAATTGTGGAGTCGGTAGTGGGAGAAGCACTGGCGGTCTTTTTTGAGGAACACCCAAAAGATGCAAAGGATATTATTGGTAAAGCTAGTTTAGCGGCGCGAGCGCGCATGGCGGCGCGAGCGGCGCGCGATACAGTTATTCGCAAGGGAGCGTTGGAGGGTATGTCTTTACCCGGAAAATTGGCTGATTGTTCTAGTCGCAATCCGGAAGAATCGGAAATTTACGTTGTTGAGGGTGACTCGGCGGGCGGTTCGGCTAAACAAGGTAGAGATAGACGTTTTCAGGCCATTATTCCTTTGTCTGGTAAACCAATCAATAGTGAAAAACATCGTTTGGATAAAGTAATTGCCAATGACAAATTGAAAGATCTGATTATCGCTTTGGGATGCGGAATTGGTGATAGTTTTGATGCAAGTCGTTTAAAATATCATCGGATTATTATTATGTCGGATGCGGATGTGGACGGTTCGCATATTACTACTTTGATTCTGACGATGTTTTATCGTCATATGCGTCCATTGATTGAAGGTGGATATGTATATATTGCTCAACCGCCATTGTATAAAGTGCAAAAAGGTAAAGAAAAACATTATGTGCATACTGATGCTGAAAAAGATGAACTGGTGCGTGAGTTATCTGGAGTTAAGAAAGGCGAAGGAGAAGCTAAAGGGGTAACGGTGCAGAGATACAAAGGTTTGGGTGAAATGAATCCAGATCAGTTGTGGGAAACGACAATGGATCCGAAAAATCGGATAATGAAAATAGTTAAAGTGGAGGATGCTCAGGACGCCGATCGAGCTTTTCGAGTATTGATGGGAGATGAGGTAGCGCCTCGTAAGCATTTTATTCAGACTCACGCCAAAGACGTGATCAATTTGGATGTATAATTTGTTTTGCTATATTTTTTTAAGTAATAAACTTTGCATATGACCAAGAAAGAACAAAGAGACTCGATGGAAAAATTGGATTTAAAACCTGAAGTCGGTTATCTTCGGGAAGTAAATCTGGTTGACGAGATGGAAACATCATATTTGAATTATGCCATGAGCGTGATTGTACAAAGAGCTTTGCCGGATGTGCGGGATGGTCTTAAACCAGTTCATCGTCGGATTATGTATGCCATGAATGAGATGGGTTTGAAACATACAGCTAAATTTAGAAAGTGTGCGGCGATTGTTGGTGATGTGATGGGAAAATATCATCCGCACGGTGATATGGCGATTTATGACAGTTTGGTTCGTTTGGCGCAACCTTGGTCTTTGCGTTATCCGTTGGTGTTGGGGCAGGGGAATTTTGGTTCGATGGATGGAGATAGTCCGGCAGCACAGAGGTATACCGAAGCCAAAATGCAAAAAATTGCCGATATGTTGCTTGATGATATTGATAGAGATACAGTGGACTGGCGAGAAAATTATGATGGTAGCCGCAAGGAACCAAAAGTTTTGCCGTCACGTTTACCCAATTTATTACTCAATGGTTCGAGTGGTATTGCGGTAGGAATGGCAACCAATATTCCGCCACACAATTTGGTGGAGATAGTTGATGCGATTATTCAATTGATCGATAATCCGGAGTCGACTATCGATGAATTGATGGAATTTGTCAAAGGTCCTGATTTTCCGACGGGCGGGGCGATCTATGGTTATGAGGATATAAAAAATATTTATGCAACTGGCAGAGGAAAGGTGGTTATCCGGGCAATAGCGGAAATTATTGATAATGATAAGGGTAAAAAACAAATTATTGTCAAAGAAATTCCATATACGGTGAATAAGGCTTCTTTGGTGGAAAAAATTGCCAATTTGGTTAAAGAAAAAAAGATTATGGGAATTGCAGATTTGCGGGATGAGTCAGACAAAGACGGAGTGCGCATAGCGATTGATCTGAAGAAAGATGCCTATTCCAATAAAATTTTAAATCAGTTGTACAAAATGACGCCGATGCAGACTTCTTTTCCGGTTAATATGTTGGCTTTGGTGGATGAGATTCAACCAAAAGTTTTAACTTTGCCAATGGTTTTGGGTCATTTTATTGAACATCGGAAAATTGTAGTGATTCGTCGGGCCAAGTTTGAATTGGCTAAAGCGGAAGAAAGAGCTCACATTTTGGAAGGTTTAAAAAAAGCTTTAGATCATATTGATGAAGTAATCAAAATTATCCGGGCTTCCAAAACAAAAGAAGAAGCTAAAGTAAATTTGATTGCCAAATTTAAGTTTTCGGAAAAACAAACCGACGCGATTTTGGAGATGAGATTACAGACTTTGGCAGGATTGGAGAGACAGAAGATTTTGGATGAGTTGGATGAAGTATTGAAATTGATCAAGGAATTGAATGATTTGTTGGCTTCAGAAAAAAAGATTATGACGGTGGTAAAGAATGAATTGATTGAATTGAAAGAAAAATTTGGTGATGAACGTTTGACCAAAGTGTACAAAAATCCATTGGGAAAATTGGAAAATGAAGCATTGATTCCCAATGAACAAGTTTTGGTTTCTTTGACAAAGAGTGGTTATATTAAAAGATTGCCCAGCAATACATATAAAGTGCAAAATCGAGGTGGCAAGGGAGTAATTGGGGGAGCGTTGAAAGAAGAAGATATTCTTGATGATTTTATTGTGACCTACAATCATGATGATATTTTGTATTTTACGACGGCTGGTCGGGTATTTAAAGGAAAGGTCTACGAAATCCCGTTGGCTTCACGCCAGGCTAAAGGAACGGCGATTGTTAATTTGTTGAATTTGGAGGCAGAGGAAAGAGTGTCGGGGGTGGTGACGATTGCTGATTATCGACGGGGAAAGTATTTGTTGATGGCGACTAAAACCGGGACGATTAAAAAAACGGAATTGCGTTTTTTCAAAAAGGTACGAAAAAGTGGTTTGATCGCTATTAGATTGCATGAAAAAGATGAATTACGTTGGGTAAAAGTGACCAATGGGACAGATCAAGTAATGATGATAACCAAGATGGGGCAGGCGATTCGTTTTGCCGAAAATGATGTCAGAAGTATGGGACGTACTGCGGCCGGAGTGAGAGGAATCAAGTTGCGAGCGGGTGATGAAGTGGTGTCGATGAATTTGGTAGTTCAGGGAAAAGGTGGTTTTATTTTGGTAATGACAGAAAATGGTTACGGTAAACGAACTTACGTGAGTAGTTATAAAGTGCAAAATCGAGGTGGATTGGGAATTAAAACGGCTAAGATTACCAAGAAAAATGGTATGATTGTAAAAGCGGAGGTTTTGGATAAAGAAGTGGAAGTTGATTTGTTGGCTGTTTCTATTCATGGACAGGTGATTAGAACACCGCTGTCTAGTATTCGCTTGATGGGACGAGCAACACAGGGAGTAATCGTAATGCGTTTGAAAAAGGGTGATCGGTTGGCTTCGGTGACTACTTTGAGTGATTTGGATAAAGAAGTAGAGAGGCAGAGAAATATTCACGGGGCACCAGTGGAAGTTAAATAAAATATTTTGCGAGGAAAAAAATGAGTGTAAAAATTTCCGATTTAGCCAAAAAGTTAAACTTAGAAATAAAAGAGTTGAGAACTCAGATTAAAAGCATGCATTTGGGTGTTAGTGATAGAGCTAATGTTTTTAAAGATGAATTGGCGGCGGAAATTGAGCGAAGAATGAAACAGACAAAAAAGGAATATTTGGTTGAAAAAAAAGAAGTTGAAGAAGTGAAGAAGAAGGAATTAACGAAAAAAGTGTTTGTAGAAAAGTTTACTAAGGAAGAAAAAGAAGAGCTGGTGGAAAATATTGTGGAGGAAGAGAGTAAAAAACAAGATGATGAATATGTTTCTGAAAAACCAAAAATTGAGGTTCCGCCTTTGATTGCTGTGGGAGAGTTGGCGGCCAGAATGCAAATCAATGTTTCTGATTTGATTAAAGAGTTGATGAAAAATGGAATTTTAGCAAATATCAATGAACATATCGATTTTGATACAGCGGCGATTATTGGAGAGGATTTGGGGTTTGAGGTAGTGGCTTGTCAGTCCAAGGCGGATGACGTTGAGACTTGTTTGGTTGATGAAAGTCGTTATGATAAAAAATATTGGCAGGCAAGGCCGCCAATTATTACGGTTATGGGACACGTGGATCATGGAAAGACTTCGATTTTGGATCGGATTAGAGAGACAAATGTGGTAGCGAAAGAATCTGGTGGTATTACTCAGCATATGGGAGCATATCAGGTGAAAAAGAATAATCGATTGATCACTTTTTTGGATACGCCAGGTCATAAAGCGTTTTCGGCTATGCGGGCCCATGGAGCCAAATTGACGGATATTGCGGTTTTGGTGGTGGCGGCGGATGATGGGGTAAAACCACAGACTGTTGAAGCGATCAATCACGCACGAGCGGCGGGGGTGCCGATTATTGTGGCGCTAAACAAAATGGATAAACCGGGGGCTAATATTGATAAAGTAAAAAAAGAATTGGCTGATTATAATTTATTGACGGAAGAATGGGGCGGCAAGACTATCATGGTGCCGACTTCTGCCAAAACGGGTGAAGGCATCGATGAATTATTGGAAATGATTTTATTGGTAGCTGATTTGGAGGATTTGAAGGCATACAAGGAAGGTCCGGCGCAAGCTTTGGTGATTGAGGCACATTTGAGCAAAAGAGTAGGACCGGTGGCTACCGTGATGATTACGCAGGGTTGTTTGAAAGTGCGGGATAGTATAGTAGTTGGCACAGTGGATGGAGTGATTCGGGTAATGGTTGATCAAACCGGTGAACGTATTTCCCGAGCTTATCCCTCTGATCCGGTTAGGATCGCGGGTTTGCACGAGGTGCCGGAGTTTGGGGATACGTTGTATGCAGTTAATAGTTTAAAAGAAGCGAAAGATATAGTTTTGTCTCGTCGGAAAGGTATGATGAGTAAAGGTTTTAAACCAAAAACGGTGGGAATGGCGGAATTGTCGCAGGCAGTACGAGAAGGGAAAATTAAAGTTTTGCCGGTGATTCTAAAAACCGACGTACAAGGTTCTCTGGAGGCTATTCGTAGTTCTTTGCAAAATTTACATAATGACGAAGTAAAGATAGAAGTATTGCATGAAGCCGCCGGTTTGGTCAATGAATCGGATGTGATGATGGCTGCTTCATCAAATGCCTTGATTTTATCTTTTCGGGTAAATGCTGAACCAAGCGCTTTAAAGTTGGCTAAAAAATTGGGAATTAAAATTTCTTCCTATGACGTAATTTATCGGTTGCTTGATGATGTAACGGCGGCTTTGGAAGGTTTATTGCGGCCGGAAATTGTTAAAGTAAAAGTTGGAAAAGGTAAAGTACTGAAGGTTTTTACCCATGGCAAAAAATTTAGAGTAATAGGGGTGGGAATAACTAGTGGTTTGGTGGAGAAAGGTTTGGAAGTGGTTGTATTTAGAAGCGGAGAGAAAGTGGGAGAGGGTCGGGTGGATGGTTTAAAGAAGGGGGTAGAAACGGTGGATAAAGTAACAGAAAAAAATGAGTGTGGTCTGGGATTGGGTGGAGACATCAAAGTTGAAGAGGGTGATATGGTGGAATTTTGGAAGACGGAGTCGAAAGTGCGTCGTTTATCTGAAGTAGAGTAAATTGCTTTATTGTTTTTTAAGATGGTCCCGATGATTGTGTAAAATATCCGGGAGATTTTTTATGGACAGGAAAACACCAATTTTTGTGGCGGTGGATTTGGAAACTACCGGTTTGGATTCGACTCGGGATGAAATTATCGAGGTGGGTTTGGTGCGGTTTGATGGACGAGGTAATATTTTAGCAAAATACAATTCTTTGGTGTATTTTGCGGGAGAGTTGTCACCGACGATAACTGCTTTGACCGGGATAAATACACAAGATTTGCGCGAGGCGCCAGTTTGGCAAGTAGTAAAAAATCAATTGTGTAGTTTAGTGCAAGAAGATGATGTGATTGTTGGTCATAACGTCAATTTTGATTTGAGTTTTTTGGCTCAACATGAATTGAACTGGTTTGGGCGAAAGATAATAGATAGTTGGTATTTATCAACTATTTTGTTGGGCAATGTCAATTCATATTCTCTGGAATATTTGATGAAAATTATTGGGCGGGAATACAATGCTCATCGAGCTTTGGATGATGCTTTGGCGGTGGTTGATTTATTACAATTTTGGCAGGGAGAGTTGGCAAAGGTATCGGATAAGGTTTTGACAAAAATAACGGAAATTGCCCAGGAAGCCGATTTACCGGAAAGGATATTATACGAAAGTGAAGTTGAAAATCGGCAGTTGTTGGGAACGAAGATTACAACCAATTGCAACCGACAACGAAAGGTAAGTTTGGTAGTTGATTATCCGAAACAGTCAGAAAAATCGGAGGGTTTATTTTATCACAGTTATTCTTCTTTTTGGCCGGAGGTATTGAATGAAAAAAATGATTGGAAAATTTTGGCTGTAAGTCCGGAAGTATGGAAAACGTATTTGCAGTATAAGGATTGGTGGAATGACCAATGGTGGAGATTGGATGATCGAAGTGAATATTTGTGTAAAAATTTTTGGGTGGATTTTTTTCCCAAGTCAAATCAGTCTTTGGTGGAAGCTAGGGTAAAAATAAAAATTTTATTAAAGATTGATCAGGGTTATTGGGATGGCTATTTGGGAGAGATTGTGTGGTTTAACGAAGAGAAAAAAATAGCGCAGAGTTTGGGATGTGGTTATAAAGAAGGTGGACATGATTGTTATTATGATCGTTTGATGTCGCGAATAGTTGCGGAAAAAAGATCGGTGATTATGCCTTGGTCGGCGGTGGAAAATATTGAGCGAAAATGGACCAATCAGCTATCAATATATTTTGAGCAGGTTTTGCTGGAAGATGGTTTATCAATGATTTCTAGCCACAAAATTGATCGTGATGGTTGGCAAAAAAAGGTTGATGAAACAAAACAATATACGAAGGAAAAACATTGGCCGAAAAAGAAAAATATACAATTGATAAACTTAATGAAACAGATAGATTTGTTGTGGATGGGGTTGCATTTGATGGTGCGGGGACAGGGGAGAGAATATGCGGGAAAAATGATTTTGGATTTTTCTTTGGCGGCGATGGAGAGTATGGCTTTTTTGGATTTAAAAAAGCGATGGCAAAATATTTGCCGGGAATATCAAGAAATTATTACTTTGTTGGAAAAGAATAGTTATTTGCGGATTATTGAAATGTTGGAACGGTTGTTTGGTCAAGGATCTGATGACTGGTTGAATACAATAATTTTGTATGAAGGGGGATATTTTATCTGGGAGATGAAACGAAGAAAATTTTCTTGTTGGCTGAATAATTGGTTAAAAGAATACAAAACGGTGAATTTGATCGGTGGTTATCCGTTGACAAAGGATAATTATGTTTGGAATTTATTGGAAAATGGATCAGATAGTCTTGATCGAAATATTGTTTTGGATTCTTCGGCTGAAAATAATGATTGGCAAAATATTGAAAGATTGGGATGGGAACAGTTATTACAATTGTTTAGGGACAAAAATAAAGTATCAATTTTGTGTATTTTTAATTCAGTTGATGATCTAAAATCAGCAGGAGAAATGATAACGACCGAGGGTTTGGGAAGCCAGGTATATGAATTGGGGACAAAGAGAGGTGGACGTTATTTTGAAGTGCAGCGAGGTGAATATCAAGGGATTGTTTTGTCGAATTGGATGAATTTACCATTTTTACAATTACATGGAGTTAAATTTGATTATGTTTATTTGGATCGTTTGCCGTTTGATTCGCCCAATCGATTTGAGGTGGCTATGCGTTCCAAAGAATGGCAAAATGATTATTTTCAGGAATATTTGTTGCCGAGAATGTACCAAAAATTATACTATGCTTTGAGTGTGAAAAAGAATAATGGTAAGTTTTATTTGGGTGACGACAGGTGGTGGACAAAAAATTATAATAATAAATTGACATCATGGAAATAAAAAAAGAAAAAAACCAGAATACTGGTTATATGGTGGCTTTGGTGGGAAGAGCCAATGTTGGTAAATCATCAATTTTTAATCGTTTGTTGGGTGAAAGAAGAGCGGTGGTTTGTGATGAGCCGGGGACTACTCGTGATCGGGTGATTGGAGAAGTACATTGGCAAGGAAATAGTTTTTGGTTGATGGATACGGCAGGGTGGTGGCAAACGGTAGATGACAAGGAGTTGCGACGATCAATCGAATCGCAGATCGAGGGGGTAGTGCGGGAGGTAGATTTGATTTTGTGGGTAATTGACGGGGAAACTGGTTTGACTGATGCGGATCGGAGGGTTTGGCAGCGACTAAAAAAGTGGCAAAATAAGATTTTTTTGGTAGTAAATAAAGTTGATTCCGGGAAAAAAAGAGAAAAGATACAAAATGAACAAATTATTTCTTTAAAGAAATTTTTGGTTTCGGCCAAAACGGGTTTGGGGATGGGTGATTTGTTGGAAGATATTTGTTTGTTGTCAAAAGAAAAACAGTTTCATAAAGTAGGGCGGGATGATATTGCGGTGAAGATGTGTATTGTAGGGAGACCGAATGTAGGAAAATCAACTCTGACGAATGCGTTGTGTGGTTTTGATCGAATGGCGATTGGTGAACAGGCTGGTACGACGCGAGATGTGGGTGAAGTCTTGATTGATTTTCGACGAAATAAATTTCTTTTGTTGGATACGGCCGGTTTGCGAGCCAAAGGTAAGGCAGGTAGGGTATTGGCGGAACGATATAGTGTGATGCGAGCGGTGCGGGCGATGGAATCGTCGGATGTGGTAGTGGTGGTTTTGGACGCCAAAGAGGGTTTGACTCATCAAGACATGGTTATTTTGTCGATGGCTAAAGAGATGAGTAAAGGTATTGTTTTATTGGTCAACAAGTGGGATTTGTTTGCAGATACAGCAGAAAACCGAGATTTATTTTTAGAACGTTTGCGTCGGAAGTTGGGTTGGATATGGTGGGTGCCGGTGGTTTTTGGTTCGGCTAAAGAAAAAAAGAATATTACTGAATTATTGACCATGGTGGAAAAAGTGGGAGAAAATTATCAAAGTTGGTTTAAAACGGAAGTGCTTGATGATCTAACTAAACAGATGCGAGAGGATAATCCTCGATTGAAGGTTTTGGAGTTAAAATCTATTGTTCAAACTAGAACAAATCCACCGGAGTTTGCGGTGGATTTGGGAAGAATAAAAACAGTGCGCGGAGAAGATGAAAGACTTATACAAAATTGTTTGCGGCAAGCACTGGAATTGTATGGGGTGTTAATTCAAATTAAATTCGGAAAAGATAAATGAAAGACTGTATTCCGGTGTGATTAACCAGGTGGCTTCTTTGATTGGCCAGTACGAGAAAAGAGCTTTGCCGAGGATAAATTTATAGGGGATGGCGCCGATGACTCGGGAATCTTGAGAATTGGTGCGGTTGTCACCCATGACAAAGACTTCATTGTCTTTGACGGTAATTTCTTCTTCACCGTTGGTAGGAGTGTCTGGGGATAAATATGCTTCGGTGATTTGTTGCTCTTCGTTACTATTGGCAGTTTTGATAGATACTTTACCATTTTTGATAATAACGGTGTCGCCGGGTAGACCAATAACTCGTTTGATGAAATTGACGGATGGTTCGGTGGGTTTTTGAAAAATGATTATTTCACCTCGGTGAGGAGAACGAAAATGATAAGTGAGTTTGTCTACGAGAAGCATTTCTTCATTGTGAAGGGTTGGTTCCATACTTTGGCCATCGACAATAAATAGTTGAAAAAGAAAAGTTTTTACCAAATAAACGACGATAATAACAGTAAGGGCGGTTTGGACCATTTCCCAAATAAATTCGGCGACATTACGTAAGTTATTGGATTGATTGGCATTGTTCATAAATACTATAAAATAAAAATTGATGAGAAAAATATTCTTATTCAATTATAATTGAATAAGAATATTTTAACATATTTTCTTATATATACTGGCTAGTAGTGATTTTTGAAAGAAATGATTAAAAATGGGGATTTTTTTTGTTACAATCGAATGTAGCTTTAGAAATAATTTGATATTTTATTTGGCATGAAAAATATTTTGAAGTATTGGTATATTCCCATGGCAGTTGTTTTGGGAGTAGTGGTTTTGTATATTGGCTTAATCGGCTACAGATTATTTTTTGCGGATAAAGCAAATGGACAAGGAGGAGAAAATAATAACGGTTTTTGGGCCAACATTACGGATACGATTGGGATAAATACTAGAAGACTAAGTGGTGAGAGAGAAGGGAGAATCAATGTATTATTGGTGGGGGTACCGGGTGGCGATCACGATGGCCCGGATTTGACGGATAGTATTTTGTTTATTTCGGTCAATACTAAAGATAAAAAAATAGATATGTTTTCGATCCCTCGGGATTTATATGTTGAGATTCCGGGGTTTGGTTATAACAAAATAAATGCTGCATATTCTTTAGGAAAAAATTATCAATTGGCGGGAGGGGGAATTGATGTTTTGAAAGATGTGGTAGAGTCTATTGTGGGACAGAAGATTGATTATTATGCCAAGGTGGATTTTGATGGTTTTGTGCAAGCGGTTGATGCTTTAGGTGGGGTGGATGTAACAGTAGATGAGGATATTTATGATTATTTGTACCCTGATGGTTATGGAGGGTATGCACCTTTTTCTTTGTCGGCTGGTAAACAGCATTTGGATGGAGAAACGGCGTTAAAGTTTGCCAGAAGTCGTCAGACAACAAGTGATTTTGATCGATCGAAGAGACAACAGAAAGTTATAATGGCAATGAAAGAAGCATTTTTGAAGAAAGGAGTGGTAGGTGGGGCAAAAGTATTAATACAAATTATTGATATTTTATCCAGTCATTTGGAAACCAATTTAAAGGTTTGGGAGTGGGAGAGAGTGGCGAAGTTGGCTAGGGATTGGGGAGATGAGATCAAAATAACCAATCATAATTTTGATAATACTGATGAGGGATTTTTGATGGATGATAACGCTGATGGTTTATATATTTTGCGACCGGTAGCCGGAGATTTCTCGGAGATCCAAGATTTTGTAGACAAAGCAATCAATAGTACTGAAGCTCCCAAAACAACAAACATGGTTATTAATGTTTATAATGCTACCAATAGAGTGGGATTGGCGGGAGCTTTTGCGGATAAATTAAAAGAGACTGATGGGTTGCAAGTTTTGGAAGTGAGTAATTATCAGGAGCAGGTAGAAAATTCATATATTAAATGTCGGGATGATAAGGAATTGACGGAAATGAGAAAAAAATTACAGCAGGAGTGGAATTTGGAATTGGCTAAAGAAAATTTGGCAGATGATGCAAAATATGATTGTGAAATTGTTTTGGGTGATAATTTTAATTTGGAATAACTATTATGAGTTGGTTGCGTTTTAAACCGTTGGTGATTTCTCTGGTATTTTTGGGTTTTTTGGAATTTTTGTATCATTATTCTGATTTTGTATTATGGGGAAGTTTTGTTTTGTTGTTGATTATTCTGGCGGGGGTGTTGTGGATTATGAAAGGAAATTGGGAGGATGGGATTATTCGCCGGTCGATTTTGCCGGTGTTGTTGGCAATGGGTGTTTTATCTTTTGGCTTTTTTATGCGGATGCCTTATTATCGACAAATTGTATTATTAGTTGGGTCTTTTTGTTTGTATTTCTTAATGGTTTATGTAGATCAATTTCCGTACAAAAGTTTTTTGATTACTAGATTGAATTTTTCTTTCGTGGCTTTGGTGGCAGCTTATTTGTTGTTTTTCTCAATTACCAATTTTAGTGTTAGTTTACAGATTCCCTTATGGATTTTGATGATTATAGTGGTGATGGTTAGTTTTTTGATTTTTTATTCAGTTTTGTGGGCCAGTGGTTTGGAAAGGTCTTATGTTATGCTGTATACTGTATTATTGGGGCTGATAATGTCGGAGATATTTTTGGTGGTAAGTTTTTGGCCGGTTGATCCTTCGGCAAAGAGTATGGTTTTGGTAGTAGTGATGTATATTTTCTGGGGACTGCTCAGTAGTTGGTTGGAAAAAGTGATGACAGCGAGAGTGGTAGTGGAATATTTAGTTATTGGTTTGGTTTTAATGGCGGCAGTATTGTTGACGGTTAGTTGGTTGCCACCTTTTTTAATTTAGGTTTTCATTAAGTAAGGAGTAATATGAACGAACAAGACAAAAAAGATATTAATGAGGTTGTTTCAACAGATGATAGTCAGGAGGCCAAGAAGGATGATTTTTTTACTAATGATCAAGAGGTAGTGGCTTTACCAAAAAAAGGTTTGAACTTGTTGGCAATTTTGGGGATGGTGGTTGGTCTGGTAGTGGTGGTTTTGGGAGTAGCGGCTGGTTTGTTGTATGGTGCGAAAAATGATTCACAGTTTGTGCGGATAATTGCTACAGAACTACACTATCCTTTGGCAATGGTTGAAAATAGATTTGTGCCAATGACGGAATATTGGCAGGCTTTGGATCTGGTGAAAAAAAATTGTGAATTGGTAGGAACCAATTGTCAAATTACCGATGAGGATAAAAAATCGGCGGTGAAAAATTTGATTGACGAGCGTTTGGTGATGATTTTGGCTGATAAAGAAGGAGTAAAAGTTGAACAGTCGGAGCTTGATGACCAGTATAATAAAATTGTAGAACAAAATGGGGGAGCGGATGAGTTTGCTAAAGTGGTGCGGGAAAAATTGAACTGGAGCACGGATGAATTTAAAAGTAAATTGTTGATTAGTTTGTATGCTCAGAAATTGGAAGAAAAAGTGGTGGAAAAAGTAAGTGCTAAGCATATTTTGATTGCGGTTGATCAGGGAGCAAGTGATGAGGATGTCAATAAAGCAAAAGATAAAGCCAATGAGGTTATAAAGAAAATAAATGAAGGTGCTGATTTTACTGAAGTGGCAAAAGAATATAGTGATGATCCGAGTGTGAGTCAAAATGGTGGGGATTTGGGATATTTTTCCCGGGGAATGATGGTGCCGGACTTCGAGAAAGCGGCTTTTGCTTTGAATATTGGACAAATTAGTGAGCCGGTGAGGACAGATTATGGTTGGCACGTGATCAAAGTGGAAGGCAAGACTGGTTCGGTTAAAAGTAGCTTTTCGGATTGGTTGGAAGAACAAAAGAAACAGATGAAGATTTGGTATTTTTATAAAGTTCCTGGTGTGGATGGTGACGTTTCTGCTAGTAGTACAGAGAGTGATCAAACCTCGGCAGCTGGTAATTAATTGAAGCAGAAAAAGTGTTAAACAAATTAAACCCTTATAAACTCCTTGAAATACATAAAAACTGGAAGAAAATATAAAAAAGTTTATAAGGGTTTTCAAGTGTTTTAGAGAGTTTTGTATAACAATGAGGTGGATTTATTTTTCTGGGTTTGATAATATTTATATGTGAATTTGTTGGAGCCGTAGTTCAGTTTGGTTAGAACGCAGCCCTGTCACGGCTGAGGTCGCGGGTTCGAGCCCCGTCGGCTCCGCTTTCGTTTTGAGAGGAAAACCAGTGGTTTTCCTCTCAACGTTTCACTGCTCTCCTTTCCTTTTCAAGGAACCAAAAATCCCGAAATAAATTCGTTGATTTTTGATAATAATTTTTTGGTGCAATAGGTGCGATGTAAATTTGAAATTATGTAAAATGGAAAAAAACCGAGTAATCGGTTTTTTTGATGGGGGGAACTGGTTAGGGGAGATTTTTGGGTATGAAAAGAGGGAGTTGATTACTCCCTATGTGTTAGCGGTTATTTGTATCTATTTTTGTGTAAATGAATTAAAATTTGAATAATTATTATCCCTATAAAATAAGATATAACAAAAATTCTTGACGGTGGACAAAATTTTATGCAAATTACAAGCATGATCAGCCCAACAAAATGGGCAAACCAAGGAGAATATTTGTTTAAAAATTTGTCAGTTTTGCTAATTTCTGTCATTGGTTTTTATCTCCTTTCTTAATTTTTCTGATTGTTTGTTTATGTTCAGAGGTGAATTTGTATCCCCCGATTATTAATTCATCTATAACTTTTTCAAAAACACTTGTTTCGATATTTTTACTGATAATCTTGATATTGTGTAATTTTTCGAGATCTATCTGCATTTCTTCGTTGTCAATGTTGTCGGGAAAAATGCTTTCGGAACAGTCGTTAAAAATTTCTTGGAAATTTACAATTTCCAGTTTTGCAAGTTTTTTCAGGTATTTTCTTTCAATACTGTTATTTCTCAAAATACAGCTGAAATAGTGTTTAGGGTCAAGACCTGGTGGTATTTCGTTAATTTCGTGTATAACTATTTTTTGAGTTTTTTCGTCAAGATTTAGAAAGTTTTCTAGATCGTCTGGAAAATCTAGCCACGGTTCTTCTGACTCCATGGCTTTTAAGAGTTCTTTGGTTTCTGCTAGCATTTTCTTACCCTCTTTCTTTTTTTAAAATTCATTCTTTGATATCCAAGAACCAAATTTCTTTCTCTTTTTGGTTTTGAATTTTGGACTCAAAGAACAAATAATTTGTAGCATATATATATATTGCTGTCAAGGTTATACTGATAGAATTTGAGGTCATGTTATCAAAAAAAATACCAGAGAAAATTTGATTTTACTGGGTAAAAAATGTAATTTTTTTGGAAAATTGGAAATTTAATGGAAATTGGAAACTGGAAATTGGAAATTTTTTCTGAATCATAGATATTGGAATGTATTACCTTTATTTTCGGTATTACAAAGTGTTTTTGATAGTTTTGTTTTTGTCTTCACTCGTTTTGTTTTATACTGGAAAGTAGTTTAATTATTTTTTGGTGAAGTTATGAAAATAGATTATAAATTGACAAAATTGAAAAATGGGATGCGGGTGTTGTTGGTGCCCAATAAACATGTTGATTCCGTCAATGTCTCGATTTTCTTTAGAGTAGGCTCGCGGTGCGAGGAGGAAAATATTGCCGGGATTTCGCATTTTTTGGAACATATGTTTTTTAAAGGAACCAAGAAGAGACCGAAAGCCAAAAATATTTCTGAGGCGGTGGACAGTGTGGGTGGACAGATGAATGCTTTTACGAGTTATGAATATACCGGTTACTGGATCAAAGTGGCGAAAAGACATACAGAATTGGCGGTGGATGTGTTGTCTGATATGATGATTGGTTCGAAGTTTGTGCAAAAAGAATTGGACCAAGAACGTAACGTGATTAAGGAAGAAATGAAGATGTACGAAGATAATCCTGATTATTATATTTGGCGGGTGTGGAATAAAGTATTGTATGGTGAGCAGGGCTTGGGGCGGGATATTTCGGGGACGCGGGAAGCTTTGGATAATGTTAATCATTCAGAGATGGTTGATTATCGGAATAATTATTATTCAGTGGCCAATGGTTTATTGGTGGTAGTGGGCAATTATACTGAAAATTCTATGATGACGATGTTGAATAAATACTGGGATAAGGTGAGTCGAGGCAAAAAATCGGATTATGAGTTGGCCAATGATACGAAGTTGGCGCCGGGAGTGGAGTTATTGACCAAAGATATACAACAGGCCAATTTGTGTGTGGGAGTGCGTTCGTATCGTTCTTTTCATCCTGATCATTTTGTGGTCAATTTGATTGCCACGATTTTGGGACGAGGAATGAGTTCACGTTTGTTTTTGCGGGTGAGAGAAAAACATGGTTTGGTTTATACGATTAAGGCGATGGCGGATAATTATGTCGATGTGGGTAATTTGGTGGTAAAAACTGGTTGTGATGCCAACAAGGCGGAACAGGCTTTGAAAATGATTCTCGAAGAATTTGCTAAATTGACCAAAGAAAAAGTGGACAAAAAAGAGTTGGATAAAGCCAAAGAGTACTGGAAGGGAACGATGATTCTGTCTTTGGAAGATTTGGAAAGTGTGGGTGGAATGGTTGGAATGCAGGAATTGTTGTTTGATAAAGTTTGGACACCGGAGCAGATGTTGAAGGCGGTAGATAAGGTTACGGCGGAGGATATCAGACGGGTGGCGCAAGATATTTTTGTTCCAGAAAAATTGAATTTGGCGGTCATTGGTCCATTTAAAAATAGTAAGAAGTTTGCTGAGATAGTTTCGAATTTTTAAGTAATAATTGTATTTGCTGTGAAATATCCGTATAAATTTTTCTTTTTTTAAGAAAAGTTATACGGGTGTTTTACTAGGTTAAATTATTTATAGGAGTGTAATATGATCGAACGAACTTTGGTGGCGCTAAAACCTGATGCGGTACAAAGAGGCTTGGTAGGGCAGATTATTCAACGATTTGAAAGAGTTGGTTTGAAGATTTTGGGAATGAAAATGAAATGGGTGGATGAGGATTTTGCCAAGAAACATTATACAGAAGATATTGCTATTAGGCGGGGGGAGCATGTTCGTCGTTATTTGGTAGAGTTTTTATTGATTGGGCCGGTGGTGGCGATGGTTTTAGAAGGTGTGGATGCGATTGAGGTGGTGCGTAAAATGGTGGGTGGAACTGAGCCAAAAATGGCGGTTCCGGGTACTATTAGAGGAGATTTTTCTCATGTAAGTTATGATTATTGTGATAGTAAAGAAATGGTAGTTAAGAATGTAATTCATGCTTCATCGGATGCCAAAGATGCAAAACACGAGATTGATCTTTGGTTTGATAAAAGTGAAATACATGATTATAAAGCGGTTCATGACCAACATATTTTTGATTGATGTAGTAGGATATTCTGTGGGTTAAACTTTTATTTTTAGAAAAAATGGCCGCCGGTAAAACCGGCGGCCTAAAAAAATTTAATAATTGCTATTATGAGTTATTTATTTTAATCAGAAAGTATTCTCTCTAGTATAGATTTTAATATTGATCGGGCAATAATAACTGGTTAAACTATTTTATTTCAAAACGAACTGAAGTATCCAGCTTTTCTTGGTTCAAATAAATGTCGGCGCGGTAATTGCCGCTGGGCCAGTTGCCGTTGGGCAGGAGAAAAGTTTGGTTGTGTTGTTTGTCCAAGGTGAAGTGGGTTTTTTGGTTGGGGCCAACTGTGGTAGTGGCCTCGTTGAGTTTTTGGGAATCAGAAACGTAATACCATTCTACTTTGACACTAAGATTTTTTGGAGCTTCTTTGGTGGTAGCCAGAGTGAGATAAATTTCTTGGGCGGTTGGAGAAAAAGTGTCGGTAATAGTAGTGGGGTTGTGGGCAGAATCAACTTTGCTAGCAGTTTCTAGGGAAGAGATATATTGATTTTGAATGCCGGTATTGCCAACGGTAAATTCGTAAGTTGCATATGTTTTTTCTTTGATAATAAAATCGATACGATATTTTCCGGTTTGCCAGTTGTAACCTGGTCGTTTACTTTGAAAACCGATAGTGCCTCCTTGATTGGTAGTAATATTATTGGAATTGACTGGAACGTCTTCGCCGTCTTTGATATAGTTCCAGATTATTTGAAGAGTAGTGTTTTCTTTGGTTTCGGGGTTGGTAAAAGTTGCTTGGCCGTAGATAATAGATGTGTCAGGTTCAAAAACAGTTTGCGGGGTAGTGATTAGAGAAGTTTTTTTATCACGTTCTGCTCCCAAGGAAATATTGCTGATCTTGTAGTCATTGTCGCAGGCGGGTAAAATAAGGGTAAAAAGAATAAAAGCAATACTAAGAATAGTTTTTTTGAACATATATTTTTTTAGTGATTTTATCTAAATTATATCATATGAATTATTGGTTGGTTTTTGGATCGTGCTTTGTTTTGTCAGTATTGATTACTCCTGTTTTTAGGTGGTTGGCTTATCGGTTGGGAATTGTGGATAAACCGGATATATATGGTCGGAAAAAACACAAGAAGGTTACTGCTTATCTTGGGGGTTTGGCTATTTTTTTAGTTTTTTTGATTGGTATTTTTTTATTTGCTGAGTTGTCGAGAAGTGTGTTGATGATGCTGGGTGGTTTGGTATTGGTGGTTGGTATTGGCTTGATTGATGATATATATCATTTGAAGCCGTGGCAGAAATTATTGGGTCAGATATTTGTGGGTTTATTATTGATAGGCGGAGGTATAGGGATTAATACTTTTCCTTTGCCGAGTGGTGGATACATAGATTTGAATAGGTGGTTGGTGGATATTTCTGCGGTAGGGATTTTGACCAAGATTTCTTTGTTGTCAGCTCTATTTACTTTGTTGTGGACTGTATTTTTAATTAATGCAGTCAATTTTTTGGATGGTTTGGACGGTTTAGCTGGGGGAGTGGGGCTGGTAGCTTTTTTGGTGATTTTTGCCTTGAGTTTGAGCAAGTATGTTAATCAATCAGAAATTGCCTTGATGGCGGTTATTATGATCGGAGCTTTGTTGGGTTTTTTGGTATACAATTTGCCGCCGGCTAGTATTTTTCTGGGTGACACTGGCTCAATGATGTTGGGATATTTACTGGCGGTTTTATCAATTTTGTCTGGATCAAAGGTAGCGACTATAGTGTTGGTTATGGGTATTGTAATTTTGGATACTTTGCTGGTTATTGTGGCCAGAATGAAAAATGGAAAAAGTATTTGGGTAGCTGATCGTTTGCATATGCATTATCGTTTACTAGATAGGGGTGTTGATCACTGGCAAATTTTGTTTGGTTACTATGGTATTTCTTTAATTTTAGGAATGTTGGCGGTTTTGGTTCCTTCGAGTAGTTTTAAGTTGGCGATTTGGATAATATTTATCGTTGTTTTCAGTTTTTTTTCGTATGTTATTTTATGGGGTAAGACAAAAAAAACAGAGTAGGGTTACCTTGTCATTTTTTCCGGTTGATGATATAATTTAAAGGTAAGATGATGTAAAAAATAAAATTTATGAATAATTTCGATCAAGATAAATTTAGATATTTGGTAAAGGCTTTGCAACAAATGGTGCGATGTCCAAAGTGTGGCGGCGCTTTTAGTGAAAATGATGTTGAATTGGTAGCAGGGGTTGGTCAGGCATATTTCGTGAAGATGTCTTGTAATCATTGTGGTATAAGTGTTATGGCTTCAATGATGAATATGGATAAAAAAGTTAATAATTTGGGAGCAAATTCGGAAAGTGAATTTAATAGTGAAAAGATGGTTGACGATAAAAAAGAGATTTCTGCTGACGAACTTATTGGATTGCATGAGTATCTAAAGAGTTTTAAAGGTGATTTTAAGACTGCATTGAAATAAGTTAATTTTCTTAGATCTTGCTTTATCTTGGTTAATGGGTTAATTTAGAAGAGACGAGTTTTTCGTCTCTGTTTTTATTATTGATGCTTATCGACATGGAAAAGATTGTTTTAAAAGCAAAATTGCGCAATATTGATCAGGATAAAGCCAAAAAGGTACGACGAGAAGGTTGGTTACCGATGGTTGTTTATGGTCAAAAGAAAGAGAATTTGAATGTGGTAGTAGATTTTAATGATTTTGTTAAAATTTATCGGGTGGCCGGTAACAATACGATTGTGGAATTGGATATTGAGGGTAAAGATAAAGAAAATGTTTTATTGGTTGAAGTTGACTATCATCCCTTGACTGATTTAGCTAGACACGCTGATGCTTTACGGGTCAATATGACAGAAAAAATTACTACTAGTGTTCCGATTAGTTTTGTGGGTATGTCCAAAGCCGTTAAAGATTTGGGTGGAACGTTTATTGCCAATATTAGTAGTTTTGATGTAACTTGTTTGCCAATAGATTTGCCGAAGGTGATTGAGGTTGATATTTCTTCTTTGAATACCTTTGAAGATATGATTCACGTAAAAGATATTATTATATCAGATAAGGTAAAAATTGAACGTGAATTGGATGATGTTGTGGCAAAGGTAATGGCGCCGCGTTCTCAAGAAGAATTGGATGAGTTGAATCAGGAAGTGGAAGAAAATCTCGATAAAGTAGAGGTAGAGAAGAGCAAGAAAGAAGATGAGGCTGCTGGCGAAGAAGGGGCAAAAAAGGAAGAAAAGAAGTAATATTTTGCGGAAAAATTGTTATAATAAAACAGGAGCCAATGAGTTCCTGTTTTTCTTTTTTAAAAAATATTTTGCCCTCGTAGTTCAATGGATAGAACAAGGGACTCCTAAGCCCTAGATTCAGGTTCGATTCCTGATGAGGGCATTCGTCGGAATGCGATCTTAACGTTGCGCGTAAGCCAAAAGTATTTGTCTTTCGCTTCATTTTTGGAAGTAATATTTCTCGGAATGCGATCTTAACGTTGCGCGTAAGCCAAAAGTATTTGTCTTTCGCTTCACTATCAGATCGATTCCTCCTCTTTTCCAAAAATTTCTTCACTATGTTTCGACAATTTTTGGAAGTAATATTTCTCGGAATGCGATCTTAACGTTGCGCGTAAGCCAAAAAAAGATAATGTGATTTTTTATGAAGAGTACTAAAAAATTATTTCCGGGACAGAAGGAAGGTGAAGAGTTGATTATGATATATCGGAAACATTGGTTTGGAATATTGAAGCCAGTGATAGTTTTTGTGATATTGTTTGTGTTGTCGGTATTAATTCTTATTTATTGTAATAAAATTACTTTTTTACTGATATCGGGGTTGGGGATTTTATTGGTAGCGATTTTTTATTTTTTGTATCATTATTTGTTGTGGTGGCAGGATATCTATATTTTGACTGATCAGCGAGTGATTGATATTGACCAGCGTTCGTTGTTTCATCGTGTAGTTTCGGAAGCGGAATTGAAAAATATTCAGGATACAAACTATGAAGTGGAGGGGATGTGGCAGACAATGTTGAATTTTGGAAGGGTGAAGATTCTTACTGCTTCATCGGGGCAGAGTATTGTATTTGAAGACGTATTTGATCCACATAGGGTGCAGCAGACAATTATTCAGATTAAGGACAAACTAAATTAGTTGACCGTTGATTGATTGTAATCTCATATACTCTAAATTGGGAGAGATTGGATGTTCATTTGGTTCGGATAAGACGAGAAATTCTGCGTCTTTTTTGATATCAAGAATATCTTTTCCGGGTCGGGAAAATTGTAGTAGATTGGGTTGTTGTTGAATGATGTTTTTTAGATCAATAATATTTTGGAATGGGATTTTACTAGAGTAAACTCCACTGGACAAAGTGATGGGTGGTGGGGTGGTCTGAGAAGTAATATTGCGAAAGATTATTTGTGATCCCTCGATGGGGTTTTGTTCGATGTTAGCAATAGCTTGATCGGATAGTTGATATTCTAGCTGAAGCATTTCCATAATATGTATGGCCAAAAGTGGAATTTGTTGTTTTTTTAGCTGTAATTTGGTGACCATGGGGACGGAAGCGGTGAGTCGAGGATTGCATTCGATAAAATAATGTTGGCCGGTTTGGTAGTCGATGACGAAGTCTAGACCGAAAAATCCGCGATAATTTTGTTGTTGAAGATATGAACCGAAATGTCTAACGTCGGAAAAAAGTTGGGGTAAATTTTTGAATATACTGAAATCGGTAGTGTAAATATTACCGCAGGTTCCACCGGATGAAGTGTTGAGGTCGGGTAGATTGGTTATTTGGAAGAAAGGTGGTTGGATGACGATTTTTGTTTGGTTGACACGAGGGTGGATTAGACAGGCGTTGAGGGAATAGGTTGGTCCGTCAATTTTTTGGCTGATTTTGGTGGGATAATTGAGATATTGGTTTTTGATTGTTTGTAATTGATCGGTGGAGGAAATAAGAAAGGTCGAACTGCCGGCGAAGCCGCGAGGAAATTGGAGAAAAAATTGTGGTCCAAATTTTTGGGAATATTCGGAATATGAAATGTCGTTGAGTTTTTTTATTTCATAATTTGGTTGAGGAAGAGATAGTTTTTCAATGATTTGAGTAAAATTGATTTTGTTTTCAATTTGACGGTTGAGTTTGGCGGGGTTGGCGAGTAATTGCCAGTGGTTTTTTTGACAAATTTTTTCTAGGGAAGGAGACGGTTTGTAAACTAAAATATTGGGCTGGGATTGGTGAAAGGAAGAAATATGTTTAATAGTGGCAGGATGATTGAGTAAAACATTGGTGCTGCGTCTTTTTAAATAATCTTTGGTGTTTCCAAGAAGAGAAAAATGGTTGGTACTAGAAGGAAAGAGTTTGGTTATGGGGTGATTGTCATAACTAATGATTTTGATTGGAAATATTTCTTCCAATCCTAGAGCATCTTTGGGAAAAGTAACGGTAAAAAAGATATTGTCTGGAGGTTGTTGGGTGATTAGTGATTTTAGGTCATTGAGATTTTGGAGGAGCATATTTTATTGATTAATTTGGTGTTAATTTATTATTGACAGGTAGTAGTAATGTAATTATCGTGATTGTGTATTTGATTAAATTTTTTGGTAGGAGTTATTTATGATTAGGGAAGAAGGTAATAATATTTATTGCTCGTTGCGCAATAGTCCCAAAAAGATAAAAAATGATTCTCCTTCAGAGAGACAAATTAATTTTGCACTATCGATTGGTTTTGATTCAAAAGAAATCGATGGTTTAAATAAAGGAGAATTATGGCGCTTAGTAAATAAAGTTGTTGGAGATTTTTCGATTCGTTCTTTTTCTGGAAAGGTGATGGGAAAGGAGATGGATATGATGAATGAAGAAGAAGGATTTGCTAACAAACTCAAAAATATTTTGAAAGGTAAAGAATTGGGAGAAGAAAAGTTGCGAGAATATGCTAGGAAATTGGGAATTAAGGATGATGAGATTGAGAAGGGAAAGGTGAATAGATTAAAACTAACAATAACTCGAAAAGTGACGGAAAATTTTTGGCGGCAGGTAATTGGAAAAAAGGTTGAGGCTGGAAAGTTTGTGGAGGTTGAGCATAGAGACTCAAAAGAGATGAAAAAAGGTTTGGTTAATAAAATTGATCCAATTGATTTGGTTATAGAAATAAAGTTTGAGGGTGAGAAAAAAAAGAGATGGCGTTATCAGATAGAAGAGATTAACAACGTTATTGAAGATATTTCTGAATAATTTGATCGAGGTCTGTTCGGTTGTTAATGGAATGAATCTGATCAAGATTGGTGATATTGTTGATCGAACGTTGGGTGCCGGAGATGATGACAATGATGTTGGATAGGTGATTGATAGGATTATTGATATTTTCAATGGCAGCTGATAAACAAGCGGCGCCTTCGGGTGAACTGTTGATATTGTTTTGCTGAAGTAGTTGTAAATATTTTTGAGTTTTATCTGGTGGGACATGGAATAGGTTCCCACTAGTTTGTTTGATAGTAGCAATGATTTTTTTGGCTTGAAGATGAGAATAAAATTTGGTTAATGTAGTTGATTGAAGGTCATTTTCCGAAGTTTGAACGGCAAAAATTTGGGGTGGTTTCAGTTTGTTTTTTAAGTAATAACCAATAATTCCAATGATAGATGCTCCACTAGTGGAGTAGGAGAAAATAGCTTGACAGTTGGGATTTTGTTGATGTATTTCCCAACCTAATGTTTCGAAACCAAAGGCTGCTTTGGGGTCACTAGAAGGATTGAGAAGAGGAATTTTGTATTTCGCGTGGATGTATTTGGCGAGGCGACGGGCTTGAATTGATTGGATTAACAAGAAAGGTTTATTTTTTATTATGGTTTGTAATTTTTCTTGAGAAATAGAAGGTGAAATTAGGATAATAGGTTTGATATTGGTTTTTTGGCAGAAAGCGCAGCAGGAAATGGCGGCATTACCGGATGAAGAGAGAACGCAGTATTTTTCCTTTTTTTCTTGGAGATAGGATATTTGATAGGCGAGAGCGCGATCTTTGAAAGAACCATTGGGATTGAGATCTTCGCGTTTTAGCCATAAGTTGCAAGATGCAGAAAGATCTGGGGGTAGTAATTTTTGTTGCTGTTCTAAAGGCGTATTACCTTGACCGAGATCGAGTTGAAAAGTTGAAGAAATGTCTTTTTTAAAACCTGGATAGTTCCAATATTTTAGGTGGTGGTTAGCCATGAGAAATATTTATAGAATTATTTACGTAATATGTTAAGATGGAAAAGATGTTAATCGTTTAAAATAAAAATAGGAGAAAAAATATGAAATGTATGGATTGTGGCGAAGAATTAATTTTGGATTTGGACGAAGAAGAATATCAGGAAGGTGATATTTTGGAATGCGAATATTGTGGGGCGGAAATGGAAATATTACAGTTGGATCCAGTGGTATTGGGTTTGGTCAATGAAGAAAAATAGTTATTTTTCTTTGGATATATCGTTGAGAATAGATTTTAATGAATATTTATTTTGGAGGTGCATTTCTTGAAAATTTGCACCAGCAGGCGACATTAGAATAATGTCGCCTTTTTTACTGTGTTGGTGTATATATTTGAGTGTATCAGGAAGATTGGTAAATGATTTGGTAGTGGTGATTTTGGGATGAATGGTTTGTAGTTTTGATAAAACTGATTGCGAGGTAGTTCCAGGCAGTAGGTAGAGGTATTTTACTTTTTGAGCAATTGTTTTGGCGAGGGAAAGATGGCTGACCTTTTTATGATTACCGCCGATGATCAGGTGGATATTTTTTTGGGGGAAAGAATTGATGGCGTTGATGGTGGATATCGGAGTGGATGATTTGAGGTCGTCAATATAACTTACTTTATTAATTTTTGTAACTGTTTCCAGACGGTGAGGAATACCATTGAAAGTATTGATGCTGTTGGCCAATAAGGATGAAGGTAAATTAAATTTTAGGGTTGCTCCTAAAGCGGCTAGGAGATTGGCTTGGTTGTGAGGGGCATTGAAGTAATTGTTGTGATATGTAATCCAGGGTTTTTGCTGGTAGTAGATTTGATGTTTTTCAATGTATAGTCCATTTTTTAGATTTTTACGAAGTGAAAAAGGAATTTGTTGTCCTAAAAATCGAGAAAGGTTTTTTTTAATGATAGGATTGTCGTAGTTGATAACAGCCGTATCTTGTTTAGTTTGGTATTTGAATAGATTGAATTTGGTTTCTTGATATTTTTGATAACTGCCATGTTCGGCAAGGTGATTGGGGTGAATGTTGGTTAGAATACCGATTTGGGGTGAATGTTGTAGATCGATAGTGAGTTGACGGTTACTGATTTCCAGGACAATTAAGTCATTTTGGCTGATTTGATGGAAGTTGGGAAGGATTTGTTGGTATAGACTGCGTTCGTTGCCGGCAGTGTGGATTTTGTAGCCACCATGGGTGAGGAGATGAGTAATGAGGGCAGTAGTAGTGCTTTTGCCATTGCTGCCGGTAATACCGATGATGGGGCAAGGAGCTAAATCAAAATACAGTTTGGTGAGACTGGAGATGGGTATTTTTTTGTCTAGAGCTTGTTTGAGTCGGGGAAAATTAGGCGGATACATATACCAGGCTTGGGTGAGAAAAATCAAATCGGCTTGGAGAATATTGTCAAGGTAGTTATTTTGAAGACAGAGTTGAACTGGTGGTTGAGTGAGAAGAGCCAAGGTATGAACTCGAGAAATAGGGTCGAGGTTGGTGTGGGTTTGTTTGAAGCGGTGGCGGAAGGTTTTGATATCTGGTTGAAAGTCGTGAGCAGTAATTTTTTTTATGCCGTGATGTAGTAAAAATTCAATAATTGCGGTTCCTTCGGCGCCAGAGGCGCCGATCACGTGAATGTTTTTATTTTTTATCGATGCGATATATTTTTTGATAGTTTGAGACATTTTTTGAGAAGTTAATAACAATTTCTATTATACCAGCGCTATGATTAATATTCATAGTAAATATGATTTATCTATAGTCGATGCTTAGTTGGTTCTTGTCAATATTTCATTGACTGTTTTGCTGTGTATATGTATAATTGCTTGATGTATTATTTTTAAAAATAAAAATGAAAAAAGAAAAAAGTGGCGAAAAAAATGTTAGTTTAAAACAGAAAATAATAACTCTGTCAAGTATAATGATAACATCGACTTTGTTATTGGTGGGATGTAATCAGGCGAATAACACTGGGAGCAATAATCAAGCATGGCAAAATTCTTCATATCCGGCAAATAACCAATATTATCAATATCCGCAGAATTATGGACAAATGCAACCTTTGTATAATTCAAATCAACAAACTACTCCAAATTATGGTGGATCAACGAGTTATGGAAGTGGCACATATCAACAAACGACTCCAAGTTATGGAGGAGGAGGGTATGGTCAGACTGGTTATAGCGGTTTGAATAATGCTTGGAATAATATGTGGGGGAACGATTATAGTACTGGCGATACAGGTTATTATACTGATAATAGTTCTGATTATAATTATGGTTATGGTGATTATAATACAGGATATGATTATGGATCTGGGGCAGGTGATTATTATGGCGGTGGTTATTATAGTGATTATTATGCCAATCAAACTTATCAGGATATTTATGAGAATCGGGCGGCAACTAATCAGGAAATAAATGACAATACTTCTCAGTGGTTATATGATGGAACGGCAAATTATATCAATCCGGAAACTGGGGAGTTGGAACAGCATGATTATACCGAGGGGAATGATTGGTATCAGGATTATGAAGGTAATCAATATCAGTCTGATGATTCCAGTTATACGCCGGATTACTCCACGGAAACTCAGATGGAGGAATATAGTGGATGGGCTAGTGATTATAGTGCTAGTGATTATGGTTACGACTCCAGTTATGATTCGGGAAGTTACGATTATGGTGGATATGACGAGTAGAAAATAGAAAAATTATAACAAAAAAATCCCGCATTAATGCGGGATTTTTATATTTTCGAAAGTTATTTTACGTGGACAATGGTTTTTACTCGTAAGCTGCCAGTGAAGCGGGGAAGTTTCTTTTTTTGGAAATGGACAATTCCGTTGGTAAGGGCATAAATAGTATGGTCTTTGCCAAGTTCTACATTGGTGCCCGGAAAATATCTTTTGCCACGTTGGCGAATGATGATTTCACCTTTGTTGATAGTTTGGCCGCCAAATACTTTGACTCCCAAACGTTTTGATTGACTGTCTCTTCCTAGACGGGTACTACCGCCGGCTTTAACGTGTGACATATGAAATATGAATTATTAATTGTTATATTATATTTTTTGTAGAACGAGAATCTGCCGGTGAATGTGTTGTTTGGGTTGGCGGTAAATCAGGTTGCTACGAATTATAGTATAGTTTTTTTGAAGTTTTTGGTCAAGTAGGGAAGAGAGTGGGAAGATGATAGGAGAAGTTGAAGTCTGAAAAACCGGAAGAACTAGGACTAGATAACCTTGTGATTTTAGGTTGTGATGAACGTTGTGTAGAAATCGAGAATATAGGGGAAAAAGTTGTTTGATACGTTCTTGGGCTAAAGATTGATCAATGGTATTTTTCAGGGGTGGTCCCAAAAACGGTTCGGTTACAATGGCGTCGGCTGGTTGGGACAGTTGGTTGGTAGTGGCGTCGGCGAGAAAGATTGATTTTGGTAGAGTTTGGCGGTAGTTTGGTCTGGATAAACTGAAAGATGAGATTAACCATTTGAGGTTGGCGATGGTATTGTTGATGGCAATGGGACTAATATCTGAACCGATAATATGAAAATTTTGCAATAGAGCTTCTTGTAAGATAACTCCGCTGCCGCAAAAGGGATCGTAAATAGTTTCTTGGGGTTTTAGATGAGCGAGATTGAGCATGATTTGAGCGAGTTTGGGGGGTAACATGCCGGAAACCGGATCGGGTTTTGGTTTGCCATAGTCTCTCTGGGTATACCAATCAATATTTTGGTAGGCGAGAGTGGTGCCGGTGTAAATAGTGTCGGCAGTTTTGACAGAAACGACTTCCAATCCTTTGGTAGTTAATTGATTTTTGGTTAAAGTAGCGGCGTTGAGTGGGGAACCGTCTTGATTGGTAATTAGGCGGATAGATAGTTGTTGTTTTCTTAAATCTTTTTTGAGGTTGATGAGTTTGGTAAAAAAGTTGGTATTGAAGTGGTAATAACTTACACCAATATCTCGAGGTAAATTTGGATACTGAATAAGAAAATCTTGGATAGTTGTTTGATAATCGTCGTGACTAGTGGATTTATGTTCGATGATTTTTATTGTTCCTCCAAGTCGGTCGAGAATTTTTTGTGGCTCGATGAGTGGTTGAGAAAATTTGAGGAGGATGATGTTTGGGGTTAGACTAGTAATAGACGGTTGATCGAAAAAACTATCGATTTCCGCGTTGGAAAGATCGGGATTGGAACCAAGAATAAAGATATATTGATGCATTGAATAAGATTGGTAAAGTTTATTTTTAGAAGAAAAAATAATTACGGATAAAATATTTTTATGAGCGAATATACAAAAGAAGAATTACTGAAGAATTTTTGTCATCTGCACGTGCATTCTCATTATAGCTTGTTGGATGGTGTAGGTAAAATTGGGGATATTGTGGCCAGAGCCAAGGAATTTGGGATGAAAGCTATTGCTCTGACAGATCATGGGACTATGTATGGAATTATTGAATTTTATGAGAAAGCCAAAGAAGCGGGTATTAAGCCAATATTGGGGGTAGAAGCATATTTAGCACCGCGGAAAATGACGGACAAGACTCCAAAAATAGATAGTGATAACCGCCATTTGACTTTGTTGGCGCGTAATTTGACTGGATACAAAAATTTGGTGAAAATTACATCGGCTGGTCATTTGCAAGGTTATTATTATAAACCACGGGTTGATTACGATTTTTTGGCGGAACATAGTGAAGGAGTAATTTGCTTGTCCGGTTGTCTCAATGGTCCAGTAGCCAAAGCAACGGTTAATAATAATCGGGCGGCGGCTTTGGAACATATTGAACGTTTGCAGAAGATTTTTGGGGAGTATTTTTATTTGGAGTTACAACATCACGCCAATAGTGAAGATCAGAAGAAAGCCAATGAGGGTTTGGTAAAATTGGCACAGGAATTGAATATTCCTTTGGTGGCGACGGGTGATATTCACTATATTTACCCGGAAGACAATGAAGTGCAGGATGTTTTGGTTTGTATTCAAACTGGAAAACTATTGAGTGATAAAGATCGTTTGTCTTTTTTGGATTATGATTTGTCGATGGCTTCACCGGAAAAAATGGTGGAAATATTTGGTTATGTGCCGGAGGCGATTATGAACACTGGTCGGATTGCCGATATGTGTGATACTGAGCTGGAATTGGGAAAATACTTTTTACCGCAGATTGCCAAACCGGAAGGTTTTAAGGATGATTTTGATTATCTGGAGTGGTTGACGGTAAAGGGAATGATGAAAAGATATGGAGATCCCAAATTGGTAGAAAATGATGATTTTGATCGGGAAAGTGTTTTGCAGACTTTGGATCAACAATATGTTGAAAGAATGAAATATGAATTGGGGGCTATTAAAAATATGGGTTTCCCGTCCTATTTTTTGATTGTTTGGGATTTTGTGCAGTACGCGAAAAATAACGGAATATTGGTTGGTCCGGGGAGAGGATCGGGAGCAGGCAGTATTGTTTTGTATTCTTTGGAAATTACTGATTTGTGTCCGATAAAATATGGTTTATTGTTTGAAAGGTTTATCAATCCGGATCGTATTTCAATGCCGGATATTGATATGGATTTTGCTGATGATAAACGAGGTGAGGTTTTGAAATATGTGTGCGAAAAGTATGGTGAGGATAAGGTGGCGCAAATTATTACTTTTGGGACGATGAAGGCGCGGGTGGCGGTGCGAGATGTGGGAAGAGTAATGGGTTTTGGTTATGCCGATGTGGATAAAATTGCCAAAATGATTGATCCGAAGGGTAAATTGAAACAATCCTTGGAGTCAGTTCAAGAATTGAAAGATATATACGAGCGTGATCCGGGAATAAAAAAGTTGATTGACATGTCGATGAAGTTGGAAGGAGTGGCGCGACATTTTGGAATGCATGCTTGCGGGGTGGTAATATCTCCCGGTCCGTTGACGGATTATGTTCCGTTGCAGGAAGCAACCAAGGGTGATACCAAGATGTTGAGTCAGTATAGTTTGCATCCGGTGGAGGTGGTAGGTTTGGTAAAAATGGATTTTTTGGGTTTGGCCAATTTGACGATCATGAAAAATGCTTTGCGGATCATTCGAAAGGTATATGATCTGGAGGTGGAGTTGGATGGTATTCCATTTGATGATAAAAAAACTTATGACATGTTGGCGCAGGGTTTGTCGACTGGAGTGTTCCAATTGGAAAGTCAGGGGATGAAAAAGTATTTACGCAAGTTGAAACCGCAGGTGTTGGAAGATGTAATTGCGATGGCCGCTATGTATCGTCCGGGACCACTCAATAGTGGAATGACGGATGAATTTATCGATCGAAAAAATGGTTTAAAAAAAATTGAATATTTTCATCCGACGATGGAAAATGCTCTGAAAGATACTTATGGAGTAGTGATCTATCAAGAACAAGTGATGCAACTCTCCAAAGATATGGCGGGATTTACCGGTGGACAAGCGGATACTTTGCGTAAAGCGATGGGTAAAAAGATTGCTGATTTGATGGCTAAAGTTGGTAAAGAATTTTTAGATGGTTGTGAAAAAAATGGCATAAGTAATGATATTGCTCAGAAAGTTTTCGATGATATGGCCAAGTTTGCGGAGTATGGTTTTAATAAAGCACATTCAACTTGTTATGGAGTGATTTCTTATCGAACGGCATACTTGAAAGCCAATTATGCACCGGCATATATGGCGGCAGTGTTGACTTCGGAGCAGAATAATACCGACCGATTGACGATTGTGATTGAAGAATGTGAACGTATGGGGATCAAAGTGTTGCCGCCGGATATAAACGAATCTTTTGTGGAATTTGGGGTGGTCAAGGAAACAAAAGATGTTCGCTATGCTTTGGCGGCGATAAAAAATGTGGGAGCAGGTATATCGGAGGAAATCATTAAGGAAAGACAGAAAAACGGGATTTATAAAAATATTGGAGATTTGGTGATACGAACTATGCCTTTTGGTCTTAATCGTAAGACATTGGAGAGTTTGATTAAGTCGGGTAGTTTGGACAGATTTGGCAATCGAGCTTCGATGATGAATGCGATTGAGCAAATTTTGAATTTTGGACGGGATGCGGGAAGAGTTAGGGCTTTGGGGCAGACTGATATTTTTGCGGTGATGGGTGGGGATAAAAAAAATGAAGAGATGGCGACGGAAATAGATTTTCCAAAATTGGAAGAGGTGCCAAAAAAAGAATTATTGGGTTGGGAAAAAGAGCTGATGGGGATGTATTTGTCGGATCATCCTTTGAGTGAATATAAAAATTATTTGCGGAAAAACGCAGTAGCTTTACGGGAATTGAGTTTGGATCAAGAGGGAGAAAAAGTAAAAGTGGGAGGGGTGATTACGCGTATCCAAAAAATAATTACCAAAAAGGGAGATGCAATGGCTTTTGCGGTAATTGAGGATTTGGGTGGATTGGTGGAATTGTTGGTGTTCCCCAAGGTTTTTAGTAAAAATTTTGAATTGTGGAAAGAAGGTAATGTGGTTTTGGCGAGTGGCACAATTAGTACTAAGGATAATCAGATCAAAATATTGGTTGATCAGGCAGAAGAAATTATTTTGGAAGAAGCGAAAAAGGTGACAGACGAAGAGGTGGGAGAATTGGAAAAAAATAAAGTAGTAGAGGAAGCAATTTTTATGATTAAAATTCCGGAAAAATCGGATAAGCAGTTATTGGAAGAATTGAAACAACTCTTGATTCAGAGGCAGGGAAAGTATCCGGTCAGATTGTGCTTGTCTGTGCAGAATAAGGAGGTAATAGTCAATACGCCTTTGTTGGTGGAATTGACTCCAGAATTGAAAAATCAAGTTTATTTATTGCTCAATAATCGGTAGATGATTGCAAAAAGGGAGTAAATGGACTAGTATTAAAGATAATTGTGTTATAATATTTAAGCATATATTTTCTTAGCGAGTGAGGTTTTTATGGATTTAGTGGCTTATGTAGAAAAAAGCCAGCTGAAAAAGAAATTGCCGGTAATCAAACCGGGATTTATTGTGGCTGTGCATCAGAGAATAAAAGAAGGAAAAAAAGAAAGAATTCAGATTTTTAAGGGTATTGTGATAAGAGTCAAGGGTGGATATGGTATCAATGGTTCTTTTACGGTTCGAAGAGTGGCTTCTGGTGTTGGAGTGGAAAAGACGTTTTTGTTTCATTCGCCGGTGGTGGAAAAAGTTGTGGTATTGAAACAAGCTAAAGTTCGTCGAGCAAAGTTGTATTATTTACGAGGTAGATTTGGTAAACGAGCAAAATTGAATTTGAAAGATGAATCCGGGGCAAAAGTTGAAGAGTTGATCAATGAGATAGTCGGAGAAGAACCGAAGGTAGAGGAATCGAATGATAAAGAACAAGTTGCCAGTGAGGAAAAAGTTGAACAGGTAGATGAAGTGAAGGAGAAAAAAAATGTTAATTAACCCGGAATATTATTCACGTTATAGTCGGTTTGGAAAATCTTTGAAATTAAAGTTGCCAGAGGATGATAAGAAAATAAAGGAAAATGATGAAGTGATCGTTTTTGAAGAAAAATTAGTTGAGAAAGAAGATACTGAAAAAGAATAGACTATTTTCAAATGACAAGTGATATCCAAGTGGTCGATAATATTAGCTACTTGGATTTTTTTTGGAAAAAATTTTTTAATTTCTAGTTATTTGGCTTTAGTTTATAGATTGAAAATAAACTGCTTATGTTTTCGAATACCAAAATAGAACGGGGATTATGGAAAAAAGGATATAAATTGATAGCCGGTTTGGATGAGGTAGGATATGGTGCTTGGGCCGGGCCGGTGGTGGCGGGAGTAGTTGTTTGGCAACCGAAAAAAAAGATTTACAAGATTAGGGATAGTAAAATCTTGACGGCAAAAGTGAGAGAAAAATTGGCGAAGAAAATTAAAAAAGAGGCAGTTGGTTGGGCGGTGGGCGAGGCGAGTGTGGAAGAAATTGCGGAAAAAGGGTTGGGTCAGGCAAGAAATTTGGCTATGATTCGAGCTTTGGAAAGATTGGAGTTTGTGCCAGATTATTTGTTGATTGATGCAGTCAAATTGTGCTGGAAAGATGTTGATTTTAAAGCAATTATCAAAGGCGATAGCAGATCGATTTCGATCGGGGCGGCTTCGATTGTGGCTAAAGTTTATCGAGATAATTTGATGGAAAAGTTGGATGGAGCGTATTCGAAGTATGGTTTTGCGAAGCATAAAGGGTATGGAACGAAATATCATCAGGAAATGATGCGAAGATATGGCTTTTCTGGACAACATAGGATGAATTATAATTTGAAGTTTTTGGGAAATATTTAATATTAAAAATATCTGGTTATTATTTTTTTTTGCTTATAAAACTCGTATTTTGAAAGATTAATTACTGTGAATTTAATGAAAATTGAAAATTGAAAATTTTGGAATAATTATGGTAAATTTGACATCAAAACAAATTTTGGGAAGTTGGGGAGAAAATCAGGCAAGAATTTTTTTGGAAGAACAAGGAATGAAATGCTTGGCAAGTAATTATCGCTACAAAAAGGGTGAAATCGATTTGATAATGAAAAATAATAATGATTTGGTTTTTGTGGAGGTGAAGACAAAAGTGGATGAATATTCGGGTGAGCCGGCGGAAAATGTTGATCAAAAGAAAATGCGACAGATTGAAGGAGTGATTGAATTTATTTTAAGTAATTCTGGTTTACAAAGAGATTGGGGTTTTGGCGAAGAGGTAAAATGGCAAGTCGATGTGGTGGCGGTTTATGGTGACGGAAAGAAAATTTTTGATATAATGCATTATGAGAATGTAACGTTTTGGGAGTGAGGACAAAAATATATACTAAAAAAATTTATTCATGTTAACGCTGGGATTGACGAGATATTCATTTTTTAACACTCGGAACATTCATAAATTTTTTGTATATATTTTTGGCCGGTTTAATTAAATGAAAAAAATAATGGAAAAAATAATTGTAACTAGGTTTGCGCCAAGTCCGACGGGTTTTTTGCATATTGGTAGTTTGCGTTCTGTTTTGTATACCTATCTGGAGACGAGGCGTTTGGGGGGAAAATATATTTTGCGGATTGAAGATACCGACCGGAATCGCTATGTTGAAGGGGCGATTGATAATATGCATGATGTTTTGGATTGGTTTGGTATTGATTTTGATGAAAGTCCATGGATTGGTGGTCCCAATGGTCCATATATACAATCCGAGAGAATGGATATTTATAAATCCTATGCTGAGGAGTTGGTGAAAAATGGTTGGGCGTATTATTGTTTTTGCACAGCCGAGGATTTAAAACAGGAAAAGGAAATGGGATTGATGATGTATAGTCGCAAATGTAGTGCTTTATCGGTTGAGGAAGTAAAAGAAAAAAAAGAACAAGGTTTACCGTATGTAATTAGATTGAAAGTGCCTCGAGGTAGGATTGTTGAATATACGGATAAGATTTTGGGGAAGTTAAAATTTGAATCGGATATGATAGATGATCAAGTATTGTTGAAATCTGATGGTTACCCGACTTATCATTTGGCAGTAGTGGTGGATGATCATTTGATGGGTGTTAATCTGGTGACACGAGCGATGGAGTGGGTGTCGTCAACTCCTAAACAAATTTTGCTGTATGAGGCTTTTGGGTGGGATTGTCCGGATTTTGCTCATTTGCCGCCGGTGTTGGGGAAGGATAAAAAGAAAAAGTTGGGTAAACGTGATGGTGATACGGCGGTGACAGATTATATAAAGAAAGGGTATTTGAAAGAAGCGTTGATTAATTATTTGGTAGTTTCTGGTTGGCATCCGCAGGATAATCGGGAAATATTTTCTTTGGAAGAATTGAAGAAGGAATTCTCTTTGGAACGTCTCAATAAAGTTGGGAGTGCGTTTGATATTGATAAACTGAATTGGTTCAATAAAGAGTATTTGAAGAAACTTGATGCTGATGAAATTATGGGGAGATTGGAAGACGTAGCTTTGGATGAGAAGATTTTGAAACTAGATAAAGAATATTTAAAAAAGATTATTCAGGTGGAAAAAACCAGGTTAAATAATTTGTCGGAGCTTAATAATATTGGTGAATTTTATTTTTCCCAACCGGAAGTTGATCTGGAAAATTTGATATTCAAAAAAAGTACCAAAGAAGAGACCGAATTGGGGTTGGAAAAAGTTTTTGAAGGATTGTCTGGTTGTGATAAATGGGAAATTGATGAAATTACCAAATTGATGCTGGAGGTGGTGAAAGAAAATAATCTAACAAATGGTGATGTCTTTTGGCCGGTACGTTATGCTTTGACTGGTGCGATGCAAAGCGCTTCGCCGGTGGAGATGGCCTGGGTGTTGGGGAAAGAGGAAAGCTTAGAAAGATTACGAAATATTAACGATGTTTTTTTGTAAATTAACAATTAACAGAAAAAGGAATAATGCATTTTTATGAATTATCAAATTATTCATTGTTAATTGATAATTATTAATTTGTATACGGTCCGGGATCGTCTAATGGTAGGACAGCGGCCTCTGAAGTCGTCAATCTTGGTTCGAATCCAAGTCCCGGAGTTTTGTTTTGAGAACACAGTTTATGACTGTGTTTTTTTGTTTTTTTATTCCATTTTTTTGTTATTATTTATGTATGAAGAAAAATAATGAAAAAAATTTAGGAGTAATGATTTTCGATTTTATTGGTGTGCTGATGTTTAAACGTGATGATTATGTAACGAATCGATTGGTTGATGAAATTGATGTATTGATAGGTGGGGTAGTGAATGATGCTGAATTCAAAAATGAGGTTATGATCAAATATGGTATGGATGAAGATGATTTTGAGAAAGTATTGAAAAAGATAGTTGATAAGTATGAGCCATATATAAAATTATGGAAATTACTACCTGAATTAAGAAGAAAATATAAATTGGTGATTATTAATAATGGAACGGCTTTGACTTTGCCTTTGTTTGAACAAAAGTATTCTATAAAAGAGCATTTTGATTTATTTGTATCTTCGGCGCAAGAGAGGGTAAAAAAACCAGATGAAAAAATATTTGAATTGACTGTAAAAAAATTGGAAGTTGATTATCATAATTGTTTATTTATGGATGACAATTTAGAAAACTGTAGAGTGGCGGAAAAATTGGGTATGAAATCTATTTGGTAAAAATCGAATGAAAAAGATTAAATGATTGTGCGTAAGGTTGTTGTTCTATCGAGGAGTTATTTATTTTTTTGTTATAATCAAAAGATGATTGATAAAGTAATAAATAAATGAAATATGTTTACAACTGAATGCGACAAAAATATCGATAATTTAGTTCTCGAAATTGATAAGATTAGGATCAAAAATCCTAATTTGACTTATAGTCAAATAAAAGAGCTGATCAAAGAAAAAGGGAATGATGATGAGCTGGATTTGGCTATAGGATTGCAAAAACTCTATAGTGAAGATTATTCATTTAGCCGATTTAATATTTTATTAATATTGTTTGGCTGGGGCTCGGTGATACTTTTTTTTACTCAGATATTGGAGAATTTTGTAGGGGCTATATTAAAAAATTATTCTAATGTTTATCTAAAAAATATTTTAGGTATATTTTTTCTAATATTTGTAACAGGTTTTTTTGTTAATCTGATCTGTCGTTATTTTTATATTCAAAAGTATAAGATATTTTTATTGTTAAATGTTTTTGAAGCTCGGGAAATTAAGGATTTGGATTTTTTGAGAAAAAAAATGTATTTTTTGCCGTCGAATTGTCGCTTTGGTGAGGTTTATGAAATGTTTTTTGATGGTAAAAAAAGTTTATTTGGCAGTTTTAGTTTTGGTCAGCAAGTTGTCGATAAAACAATTTCAAGATCATATGTTTTTTCATTGCAGTATCTAGATAAATCATTTCCAGAAGTCTTGGTAAGACCTAATGATTCAAGTATATTTATAAATGTTTGGAATACGCAGGCTATGGAAAATATTTCCTTGGAGAGCAATGATTTTAATGATACTTTTATTATTAACTCAAGGGAGAGTAAAAAAAGTGCTTTTTATACTCTTGATCCTCGTCTGATGGCTTATTTATTAAATATATTTAGTCAAAATGATTATTCGAAGATTATAAAATATCCTGCGTTTGGTAATTATTCTTTAGTTTATATTGTAGATAATATTGCTATGGTGGTGAAAGAAGGAGAACTACCTGGTTTGCCGGCTAGGATTGATAGACCATTGATTCTTTTTGATGATTATTTAAAAATAAAAAAGATAATTGTATCTACTCTTGATTCAGTAGTCGATTTGTCAAAATTATTATCTAAAAAAGCTATTGATAAATGAAATTATTAAAATTGAATATTAACAAGATTTATGTAAGCGATTTTTTGTCGTTTTTTTGATGATAATACTGATTAATAAAGTGTTATAATGATTTTGGTAGTGTTTAATTATTAATATTGGTATTATGTTAGAAAAAATAGGTGATGATGGTTTGGAAAATGGTGTGGGTAAAAGTCAAAGTTTTTGGCAGAAAAAGTTGGATGTTTTGATATTAGATTTACAGAAAGAAAAAAGTGATCTAGTGGGGAGAAGGAGTAAAGAATTTTATTCAAAGATTGATTGGCAGGAGACGATAGCACATCTTTCTGTTTGGTTGGTTTTATTGGAAAAAATGAAAAAAGAGAATTGTATTGAGGAAATTAAATCGACGATGTAGCGAGAATGGGTGATGAATCAAGATTTTTTTTCTCAGTCCGAAGGAAAAATGAAAATTGTTGAGGGGATAGTGGGAAGAGTAGAAGAATGGTTGGAACTTTATCCTTGGCATTCTTCGCGACCACTGAGGGAATTACCGCCGGAGATTAGGAAGATTTTTACCGATATGGCGAAGTATTTGTTGGATAATTTGAATACTCAAGGTTTGGTGGTGGAATTGATACCGGCGCCGGAACCAAAATTTGATAGTCATAAGATTCGGGTAGTGCGGGAAAGTAATCCGGATTGGTATCGGGATTTGTATGGCAGTAATAGTCATATTCGTCGGGATCGTTCTAAATTGTCTTTGGAAAGATTACATAAAGAAAAGGATTTGTCTTATCATTCTTATGGCCATAACGATACAATTTATCGACAGCTAATTTTTAAAATGTTGGTTAATGGGTGTCTGATCAAGGATGTTGATTTTGAGCCAAATAAAGAAGTGAGAAAATATTTTGGATTGGAAGTGACATTGGACAATGATGATTCGACAACGTGCCGGGATGATATTGACTGTGACGATGATGAGCACGAATATGATAATATTGAAGAAGTATTTATTACTAGAAAATTAGAATTTTGTGATGATGAGCCATATGAAGACGTGCCGTTTTGATAAAATATTAGTGGGAGGAAAATATGACTAAAATTATACAAATTGGTAATCCGGTTTTGCGGAAAATATCAAAAAAAGTGGTAGATGTAGGTTCGGAAAAAACTAAAAAGATTGTTAAAGATCTGATTAAGGTGATGCGGGATAATAATTTGATCGGAGTGGCGGCGCCACAGATCGGAGTTAGCGAGCGGATTTTTCTGACGGAATTGCGGACGACAAAAGCGAGAAAGTCGGCTATTGGTGACGAAGAAAAAGGATTAAAAATATTTATCAATCCAAAAATTCTTGGTTATTCGGAGGAAATGGTAGAGATGTGGGAAGGATGTGGTAGTGTAGCAGAATCTAATTTTTTTGTGCCAGTGATTAGGCCGATGGCGGTGGTAATTGAAGCATTGGATATTGAAGGAAAAAAGTTTAAATTAATTACGAAAGATTTACTGGCCAGAGTGATTCAGCATGAGTATGATCATCTTGATGGAGTGGTTTTTTTGGACCGTAATTGTGATGTTTCGAGAGCAATGAGTGGTGAAGAATATTATAAGATGATGGAAAAAGGGTAAGAGGATTGAATTTTGTTATTACTGTTGAAAATAATTAACTAGCCAGCGCTGACAATCTGTCGGCGCTGGCTATATTGTGCAACTTTAATACAAAAAACCGGGAAATTATTTTTCAATTTTTTTTATATTTTCATTTTCGAGACGGTGGCGATACTGCTCATTTTTGATAAAAACTTGGGGAATTTTTTCAAGAATTCTACTTTTTTCTTGAATAAGTTGCAGAAAACGAGCGCGGGCTTGTTTTTGGGTTACTGTTTCTAAATTGTCATTTGCGTTGCCAGTTTCATTTAAATTCATTTTTTATGGATTAATGGTTAAAATGTTTATAGAGATATATTATATTTTTAAACTAAATAAATAATGTTGTCAAAGTTGGGGTAATTTATCGAAGAGACAATGATTATTTATTTGAATAAATATTATGAATTATACTAGGTCAGCTTATGTTTTTGATCCAAAATCGGTAAGACCGTTTAAGTTGTCACGGAGCAAGATTGAATTGTTTGTGCAGTGCCCACGTTGTTTTTATCTCGATTTGCGTCGAGGTATCAAACGCCCGTCTTTTCCGTCTTTTACCTTGAATAGCGCGGTAGATTTTTTATTAAAAAAAGAATTTGATATTCATCGTGGTGGTGGCAGTATTCATCCTTTGATGAAAACGTATGGTTTGCAGGCGATTCCGTTTGCCCATCCCAAGATGGAACAATACAGGCACAATTTTACTGGTTTGGGTTGTAAATATGAAGGAACAAATATTTGGTTATACGGAGCGGTTGATGATATTTGGATAAATAATGATCGTGAGTTGTTAATTGTGGATTACAAATCGACTAGCTCGGATGAACCGGTAACTTTGGACGGCAAGTGGAAAGAAGGGTATAAAAGGCAAATGGAAATATATCAGTGGTTGGCGCGTCGGGAGGCTGGTTTAAAACAGTGGTCGGTGGCTAATACGGGTTATTTTGTTTATTGTAACGGACGGAAAGATAAGCAGGCATTTGACGGTAAATTGGAGTTTTCGGTGCAAATTATTCCTTATGTTGGAGATGACAGTTGGATAGAGAAAGTTTTGAAAGATATGTATGAGTGTTTGTTGGCGGAGACAATGCCGGAAAGTGCTAGTGATTGTGAATATTGTTTATATCGGCAAAAGGCTGTCCAGGAAGAAATTTGGGGAGGTAAAACTCTGTTTGGATAAATGAATTATGCGCAAGAGTAGAAGAAAAAAAATCGGTTGGGGGAGTGTTGTTTACCTAATATTTTTGATTTTGTTTGGGTATTTGTTGTGGTCCAAGTGGACGGATGTGGTGCGTATTTTTTCTAGTTTACAGCAGGCGAATGTCTGGTGGTTGATACTTGCTTTACTAGTACAAATCTTAATTATTGTTAATCAGGCAATGTTTTACGCTGATTGCTATCAGGCGTTTGGTTTGCGAATTGGTTGGTGGCGGTTTTTTAATCTGTTGCCGGCAGCTAATTTTATGAGTATGGTTTCTCCTTCCGGTGGTTTTGTGGCGGGGATTTCATTATTATTTTTGGATGGGTATCGACTAAATTTACCTAAGGCAAAATTGGTGTTGGCCAATGTGATTTACTGGGTGGTTTATTACTTGGTTTATTTATTTTTTCTTCTGATTGGGTTGGGGTATTTGGTATTGCATCGTCAGTTGAAAGATTATGTTTTGGTGGCGGCTTTAATAATGTTCGCGATAGTTTTTATCGTGATAGTAGTGGCGGTATTATCTCTGGATAATTACGAACGTTTTAAAGTAGCGGTTTTGAAGGGAGTTGATTATCTGAATCGGATAAATAGGTGGCTCAATCGAGATAAAAAAATTGATGAGAGAATTGTGAAAAGATATAGCTATGAAATATTTGATGGTTATCATTTAGCGATTAATAATTTGCAGCGGTTTAAAAAATTGGTTTATCGAGCTGGTTCACAGATTTTGTTGAATACTGCTCTTTTAATGGTGTTGGTTTGGTCTTTGGGGGGCGATGGTGGAAAATTTGCGGTTTTATTATCTTGCTATGTCGTGGCGGCGTTACTAATGGTAATTTCGATTACTCCTTCTGGGGCGGGGGTGGTAGAATTGGCCATGGTGGGAATTTTGGCAACGTCATTACTTGATTTTGATCGGGCGGTTTTGATTGTGGTTTTGTATCGATTATTTCAATTTTGGTTACCGTTGATTTTGGGTTTTGTATCGTTTCGGCGTTTGAATATTTTTCGAAAAACATAATTTTTTAAGGTATAATTTTACTATAAGGAGGGTTCAAATATGGAGGCAATTGCAGTCTTGTATTCGGTGGCGGCTTTATTTGGGGCAATGATCAAAAAAATGAAATTGCCGATGTTGGTAGGTTTTATGTTGGCTGGATTATTGCTAGCTAGTTTGGGGGTGGGTTGGCAAGGCGAGTCGTGGTTGGTGACTGTTTCGGAATACGGAGCGGCTTTTTTGCTGTTTTCCGTTGGTTTGGAAATCAATTGGCAGTATTTTCGGGATTTGGGTTGGACGATTTTGGGAATGGCGATTTTGCAGATGTTGATGATTTTTGGGGCAATTTTCGGTTTATTGTTTTTATTTGGTTATGACTGGACGACGGCTGTGGTCTTGGGAATTGTAATTGCTTTTTCTAGTACGGTTTTGGTAGCGATGATTTTAAAAGATAAAAAACAATTGCACAGTTTACACGGTCGGATTTTGTTGGGAGTTTTGTTGATTCAAGATTTGACGGTAATTGTGATTTTGTTGTTTTTGCCATATTTGAACCAGACGGGAGTTTCTTGGGGACAATTATTGGAATAGGTTGGTTTAAATTTGTAATTTTTTTGGTATTAAGTTTTGGCCGGTATTTTTTTGGCCGGTTAAAAACATTGTTTCGACACGAAGATGAAGTTTTTTTTGTGTTGTCGATTGCTTATTTGGTAACTGTTATGTATGTTTTTAGTTTGCCATGGATTGGTTTGCCACCGGAGATTGCGGGATTGATTGCTGGTTTGAGTTTATCGAGTACTATGGAGAGGGAAAGGGTAGGAAATTGGTTTGAACCTTTGCGTAACTTTTTATTGGTTTTTTTGTTTTGTTATGTAGGAATGCAAGTAAAATTTGAATGGATAGTGGCGGATGCAAAAATTATTATTGTGATGTTGGTTGCGGTGGTGGTGATAAAAATGGTGATTGGTTGGTTGGCGGCGGGGGTGGCTGGTTTGCCGAAAAAAGTTATTTTATTGACTGGTTTGGGTTTGGCCAATTTATCAGAATTGGGTTTTGTAATTTTGCCCATGACCAATCGCTTGGGATTGATTAGTGATCGACAATTGTCGATTTTTAGTGTGTTGATTTTGGCGAGTATAGTTTTGTCGGCTGTCTTTTTACATAATAGTGAAAAATTTTATAGTGATTTTGGTGAGTATTTTTCTTTGTTGGAAAAGGCCAAAATTTTTCGACCGAAACTACAGACAAATGCTTTTGGTAAAAAAATTGTTTTGATTGGGTGTCATCGATCTGGTTGGGCGATTGTCAATTTGCTGTTGGATAAAAAAGAACAATTGATTGTTTTGGATTATGATTTACAGGTGATTAAAAAATTGCGGATTATGGGTATTCAGGCTTTTTACTGCGATGCGACGGATACTCGTTCTTTAATGGAA
>JAEAMF010000556.1_pt1 | contig 43531 bp, 36 predicted proteins | sample 8958721 | NCBI WGS metagenome assembly JAEAMF01 (sample SAMN16933255, study PRJNA681124) | bioreactor sludge metagenome | isolation source: anaerobic bioreactor treating anionic surfactant - SDBS | place: India: Bengaluru | collected 2019-02-28 | reverse complement strand
CTGATGAACAAAGGGTATTGCTCGAAATCTAACTTTTTTATTAGGACAATAGTGAGTTGCTGTTCCGAATTACGAATTACGAATCACGAATTACGATAGGTCGATGTGCGGGTTCAGAAAAGCTTCCTTTGCTCCGGCCCCTGTTTCCGCGCGGCCTGGCGGATGGCCTCCAATATTGGCGCCGCACCCTGCTGCGGCTCCCAAGCGATCGCTCCCCGGCGCAGGAGCTCGGCGTTCCCGGCCGGGGCGGGGGAGAAGGAGGAGGGGACAGCGGTGAAAAGCGGGATGCCGAGCTTCAGGGCCGCCAGGGCGGCATCGAACGTGCCGCTCATGCGGCCGCCGGCATCTCGCTCGACGCCGGAACCGATCACGACCATGGCGTCGGCGAGGGCGGCGACGACCTTGTTGCGCGCCATGGCCTGGAAGGCGGCCCAGGCCGCCTGCGGCGGGAAAGGCGACAGCAGCAGGGTGTTGGCGTCGGTCATCAGGCCGCGGAGCTCGGGCCTGGCCCGGAATCGGCCGAGCCCCTCGGCCGGCACGGCGATGGTCGTCCCGCCGCCGCGCAGGGCTCCGGCGTGGGCAGCGGCGTCGGTCCCGGCGGCGTGTCCCGACACCACGGCGGCACTTGCCTCAGCGAGCCGCGCCGCCAGCTCGCCGGCCGCGGCCAGGGCGGCAGAGGCGGAGTCGCGGCGTCCCACCACGGCGACGGCGGGACTTTCCAGGAGCGGCAGGCTACCCGCGGCATAGAGCAGGGCGGGCAGGGGAAGCGCCTCCCGGCGCTCGCGGATGCGCTGCGGGAAGGCGGGGTGCAGGGGATGGAGGACAATGATCTCCCGCTTCGTTTCGTCGCTCTCCGCATCCAGGGCGGCAGCGCCGGACCGGCCGAGATCGACGGCGGAACCCAGGACGTCGCGCGCCTTCCCCGGGTTGCGCAGCAGCCAGGAGGCGGTGCGGCCCTGAAGGCGGAGGGTTTCGGCGATGCGCCACAGTCCCTTGGCGCCCAGTCCCTTGGTCGCGGCCATGGCCTGCCAGGCCTTTCCCTCGAGGGTATTCATGTCCTTGATCTCGTGCAGGTCGCGGCGATGACCGACACCTTCCCGGCCAGCCCGGCGAAGAGCAGGGCGGCGGTCACCGCCTTCAGCGTCTCCCCCGAGCGGAAGAGGTCGTCGAACAGCAGCAGATGCATGCCGGCGAAGCGGCGGTCGGCAACGGCGAAGGCGTCCGCCAGCTCCTGGCGGCGCTCGCGCGTGTCCTCCACGTTCTTCAGCGCCGGCGTCTCCTTGACCTTCAGCAGGTAGTCGTCGGGGGCGGGCAGGGACAGCTCGCGGCCCACGGCGGCGGCGATCGCCGCCACCGGCTGGAAGGAGCGGTCGGCGTTGGACGGCGGCACCGGCAGCACGGCGGCGATGTCGGCCAGCTCGAGCCGTCCGCGGGCGAACCCGGCCACGGCGCGGGCGATGGGTTCCGCCTGGCCGCGCTCGAGCCGGTATTTCAGGCGGTAGAGCGCCTCGCCGATCTCGCTGCGCTCGGTCGCGAAGCGGTCGAACTTCGAGCGCTCGCCGTCGCCGGCGCGGCTGGCGAGCGTGTGCAGGTCGAGGGCCCAGCCCTGGGCCCAGTTGCCGTAGATCGGTCGGGGGTTCAGCTCCATCTCGAGGCCATTCTAGTATGCGCCGCAAAGCATGTCAAAGCGCTTCACGAATCTTCGTGACGCGTAACGCGTGACGCGTGACAAGGAGCAGCCAACCAAAAAGCTCTCTAGGTGAATTTGCCCTGGTATGGATTGTTTCAGGAAGCTCCTGCGGGTCGACTGGCAGGGATCGCCCCTTGCCGTTACTCGTCATGCGTTACGCGTCTCGCAGCGGCAATGCGGCGCCGGGCGTACGGCGTACGGCAGACGGCATACGGTAAGAACAGACGGACGGCATCAGGGAAGAGAAAGGGAAGAGAGAGGGAGGAAGGAGGGAAGAGGAAGTGGGAAAAGCCTTCTCAGTACATTTTCTTTCCCGCTCTGCCTTCCCTTTGTCTTTCACTCTGGCTTCCCTCTGTCTTCCCTGGAGATCCTAAAGCCGTCCGCCGAGTCTCCTTTGACTTGGCGGCCAGCCCATACTAGAATGCCGCCATGGAAATGAACCCGGCCGCGGACCGCTCCCTGCAGCGCGCCGTGCTCCTGGTCACGACGCTGGATTCGTTCCTGACGCCGATGATGGCCTCGGCGGTGGCCGTGGCCCTGCCGGCCATCGCCCGCGAGTTTTCCCTGACCGCCGTCACCTTGAGCTGGGTGGCCTCCTCCTACCTGCTGGCTGCCGCCGCCCTGCTCCTGCCCTTTGGCCACCTCGCCGACATCCACGGCCGCAAGAAGGTCTTCACCGTGGGCACGCTGCTCTTCGGCGCCGCCTCGCTCGCGGCCGGCCTGGCGCCCGACGCCCGGCTCTTCCTGCTGGCGCGGGTGCTGCAGGGCGCCGGCGGGGCCATGATCTTCGGCACCAGCGTCGCCATTCTCACCTCGGTCTTCCCGCCGCAGCGCCGCGGCTGGGTGCTGGGCATCAATGTCGCCGCCACCTACGGCGGCCTGTCGCTGGGGCCGTTCATCGGCGGGCTGCTGACGCAAACCCTGGGCTGGCGCGCGGTGTTCCTGGTCAACGTGCCGCTGGGGCTGCTGGTCCTCTCGGTGCTATGGCTCAAGGTCCGCCGCGAATGGGCCTTCGCCCGCGGCGAACCGTTCGACTGGCGCGGCTCGATCGCCTACAGCGCCATGCTGGCCGCCGTCATGCTCGGCTTCACCTGGCTGCCCGGCTGGCGCGGCGGGCTGATGCTGGCTGCCGGCGCCCTGTCCTTCCCGTTCTTCCTGCGCTGGGAGAACCGCTGTTCCCATCCGGTATTCCACGTCCGCCTGGCGCGCGGCAACGTCGTGTTCACCTTTTCCAACCTGGCGGCGCTGGTGAACTACAGCGCCACCTTCGCCATCTCCTTCCTGCTGAGCCTCTACCTGCAGTACATCCAGGGCTTCAGCGCCCGCGGCGCCGGGCTGGTGCTGGTGGCCCAACCGTTGGTCATGGCCCTGTTCTCGCCGCTGGCCGGCCGCCTGTCCGACCGCCACGAGCCGCGCGTCGTGGCCTCGCTGGGCATGGGACTCAGCGCCGCCGGCCTGCTGGTCTTCGCCTTCCTGGGGCGGACGACGCCCCTGGCGGCGATCGCGGCCAACCTGATGCTCGTCGGCCTGGGCTTCGCCCTCTTCTCCTCCCCCAACACCCATGCCATCATGAGCTCGGTCCTGCCCAGGCAGTACGGGGTGGCATCGGCCTTCCTGGCCACCATGCGCCTGGTCGGCCAGATGCTGAGCATGGGCATCGCCACCCTGGTCTTTTCCCTGTTCATCGGCCGGGCGCGCATCGTCCCCGGCACCTATCCGCTTTTCCTGAGGAGCATGCGCGTGTCGTTCGCCTTCTTCTTCCTCCTCTGCGCCGGCGGCGTCTATTTCTCCCTGGCCCGGGGACGGGTGCGCTGAGAGCGGCCGCATGCGCGCCGTTCCGCCGCTCGACCTCCTGTTCACCGTCCTCCATGCCCTGCTCTTGTCCCTGGCCGGCGCCGCCGTCTGGCTGGCCAGCGGCACGGCGGCCGCGGCGCTGCTGGCGCTCGCCCTGCCGGCCGCCTACCTGGCCGTCGTCCTGCCGCGGCTGCTGCGCCGCCGCCGGGCCGCTCGCGCCCTTTTTCCCGGCGAATGGCGGGCATTCCTCCTGGAGCGCTCGCCGTACTACCGGGGCCTGGAGAAAAGCGGGCGGGAGCGCTTCGAGCGCGACGTGCGCCTCTTCCTGGCTGAAACGCGGATCGCGGGGACCGGCGGCGCCCCGGTCGCCTGGACGACGCGGCTGCTGGTCGGCGCCGCGGCGGCGACCATGCTCCACGGCCGTCCGCAATGGGAGCCGCCCCTGCGCGACGGCGTGACGGTCTATCCCGGGCACGTATTCGACCGCGAATACCGCCCCGGCCGCGGCACCCTCGCCGGCCAGGCGCCCGCCGGCGGGCCGCTGCTGGTGGCCGAGAAGAGCCTCATCGAAGGCTTCGCCGGCGAACACGACGGCTTCAACGTCATGATCCACGAGCTGGCCCACTATTTCGACCTTGAGGCGCGCCGGGGCAGGCTGCGGATCACCGCCGACCGCGACCGGCCCGCTCCCTGGGGAGAAGCCGTCGCCGGGGCCTACGCGCGCCACGATTTCGCCTCCTCCCCGCTGCCTGCCTACGCCGCCCAGAACGAGGCCGAGTTCTTCGCCTGCGCCAGCGAGATGTTCTTCGAGGCACCGCGGCCCCTGGCGGCCGCCTGCCCGCGGCTGTTCGCCCTGCTGGCCGAGTTCTATGGCCAGGACCCGCGCGGGAGGCTTCCCGCTGACTCAGGGAAAGAGCGCTGAGGAAGTCCCTGTCGGCGGCGCTGCAACCGGCAGCCCGCAGGAGTTTCCGCCCAGATCAGAAGGACATGGAAAGCAGATCTGTCTAAATGGCTTTGAAAGAATCTCATGAAGCTGGTTTTACTGAAGCACCAAGCTCCAATGTCCCAATGGCCAAAATTGAAATAAGTGATAGTGATAGTGTTAGTGTTTGTGAATGCACTCGAACGATTTTTAAAAAATTGTGAGATCAATAAAATACATTCATGGCCGAAGCTGAATTCATCCAAAGGCAATATGAAGAGCCTTTGCGCGATTAAAAAAAAGGATTTCGTTGCTGGCTGTTCCTATCACTATCACGAACACTATCACTATCACTTTTAGACAGCAGGGATTTCGGCCTTTTTCCGCCGCCGGGTTCAGCCGCCGTGGACGCGGTTGCGCCCCTGCTGCTTGGTGCGGTAGAGGGCCCTGTCGGCGCTGGCGATGAATTGGTTCGCCTCGCTGGTGGGGGGCGGCACGATGGCGGCCACGCCGATGCTGACGGTGACCACCTTGGAGACCGGCGAGGCCGGGTGGGGGATGGCCAGGTCGGCCAGGGCGGCGCGGACGGCCTCGGCGATGGTCAGCGCCCCCTCATGGGTCGTCCCCGGCAGCAGCAGGAAGAACTCGTCGCCGCCGGTGCGGGCCGCCAGGTCGGCCGGGCGCTTGGCCTGGGCGCGGATGGCGGCGGCCACCTGGCGCAGGCACTCGTCGCCCTGCTGGTGGCCCAGCGAGTCGTTGTAGGGCTTGAAGTGGTCGATGTCGATGGCGATCAGCGCCAGCGGCCTTTTTTCGCGGCCGGCCACCGCCCATTCCCGGCTGAAGGTCTCGTAGAAGGTGCGATGGTTGGCCAGGTCGGTCAGGCCGTCGTAGCGGGCCAGGTGCTGCAGTTGCACGGTGCGCTCGTCGACGATGCGCTCCAGCTTGCGCTCGCGCGCCTTGCCGCGCTTGAGCAGGAGCAGGAAAAAGCCGGCGACCAGCAGCAGCGCGCCCAGCCCGACCAAAGCCTTGAACAGGGGGGTCTGCACGAAGAAGGGCCGCAGGGTGAAGGCCAGGGCGACGCCCTGGCGGTTCCATACGCCGTCGCCGTTGCCGGCGATGACACGGAAGCGGTAGTTCCCCGGCGGCAGGTTGGTGTAGAAGGCGGCGCGGCGGGCGCCGGCCTCCACCCAGTCGGGATCGTAGCCCTCGAGGCGGTAGGCGAAGCGCATCTTGTCGACCAGCAGGAAGCTGATCGCCGTGTAGTCGACTTCGATGTTGCCCTTGCCCGGCGGCACGGCCAGCGGCGGGGTCCCGCCGCCTCCGGCCGCCGCGGAGGCGGCGACGGGGCGGCTGTTGATGCGCACTTCCTCGATCGCCACCGGAGGCGCCACCTGGTTGAGGCGCTGGCGGTCGGGATCGAACATGGCCAGGCCGCGGATGGTGGGGAACCACAGGCGGCCGCCGCGGTCGATGCAGCCGGCAGGCGAGGCCGGGCCGCTGCTCTCGGTCACCTTGATGCCCTCCGACTTGCCGTAGGCGACGCAGGGGATGCGGCGCAGGCGGCCGGCGGCGAAGTCCAGCAGGTCGCTCTTGGCCACGTGATAGATCCCCTTGTTGCCGTTCAGCCACAGCCGGCCGCGGGCGTCCTCCAGCACCTGGAAGGCCTGGTCGCTGTACAGGCCGTCGCGGCTGGTGAAGCGGCGCACCTGGCCGTTGCGGACCCACAGCAGGCCGGCGTGGTCGGTGCCGGCCCAGATGTCGCCGTCGGCGTCGGCATGGATGGCCCAGACCGGCTGGTCGGAGATGCCCTCGCCGCCGACAGGGCGGAAGCGCCCGTCCTCCAGGACCGCCAGGCCGCCGTTGAAGACGCCGGCCCAGATGCGGCCGCGCCGGTCCTCGGCCAGGGAGTAGACGTAATTGTCCGGCAGGCCGTCGGCCGTGGTGTAATTGACGACGGGCTTGCGGCCCTCGATGAGGTAAATGCCGCTGCCGTTGGTGCCGGCCCAGACCCGGCCCCGCGAGTCGGCCAGGAGGGAGCGGATGATGTCGCTGGCCAGGCCGGGGATGCGGGCGAAGCGGGCCGGCGAGCCGGTGTCAACCAGGCGGAAAAGGCCGCCGCCGTAGGTCCCCGCCCACAGGGCGCCGTCACGGCTCTGGGCGATCGACCAGACGTGCTCGCTGTCCAGGCCCTGGCCGCGGCCGTATGCCCGCCACTCGCCGTTGCGCCGGCGAGCCAGGCCGCCGCCGACCGTGCCCACCCAGATGTCGCCGCGGCGGTCCTCGAAGACCGCGCGCACCGGATCGACGGGCAGGCCGTTGCGCGCGCCGTAGCGGATGAACTTGTCCTCCTTCAGCTGCAGCAGGCCGTCGCGGGTGCCTACCCAGAGGCTTCCCTCACGGTCCTCCAGTATGGCGCGTCCCGAGGTCAGGCCGCCCAGCTGCTTGCCCAGCACCGCCAGCCGGCCGTTGCGCAGGCGGATGAGCGGTTCCTGGTTGGTGCCGAACCACATCACGCCGTGGCGGTCGCGGTAGATGGCGCGGATGTCCGGCGAGGATGGGGCGGCCGGCAGGGGGGCGAAGCGGCCCTCGCGCCAGGTGGCCAGGCCGCCGCCGCTGGTGCCGATCCACAGCGTTCCCTGCGGGTCAAGGAAAAGGGCGCGGATGTCGTCGTGGGGCAGCCCGGCGCCGGCACGGAACACCTCCGCCTTGCCATCGGAGCGCAGGCGGTTCAGGCCGCGGCCGGTTCCCACCCACAGGCCGCCGGTGCCGTCCTCGGCCAGGGCGGCGATGTATTTGGAGGAGAAGCCGCCTCCGGGAGTGACCGGGCGGAAGCGGCCTTCCTGGCCGCGGTACAGGCCGCTGGTGGTGCCCACCCAGAGGACGCCGGCGCGATCCTCGAACAGGCAGAGGATCGAATTGCTACGCAGGCCGTGGCGCTCGCCGAAGCGCTCGAAGGCGGCCGGCCCGGTTTTGGCCGGATCGCGGCGCAGGAGCCCGGCGGTGGTGCCCACCCACAGGCGGCCGTCGCGGTCCTCGAGCAGCGCCTTGACGCCGTTGCTCTCCATGGCCGGCGTGTTCCCCTTGTCGAACACGGTGAAGGCGTGTCCGTCGAAGCGGGCCAGCCCCTCGTAGGTGCCCAGCCACAGGTAGCCGTCGCGGGTCTGCACCAGGGCCAGCACCGAGCTCTGCGGCAGGCCGTTCTCGGCGGAGAAGGTCTCGATGGAGTACTCGTCGAGCTCCAGGGATGGGTCGAGGGCGGGCAGAAGGGCGGGCAGGAACAGAAACGTTATGGAAAGCAGAAGGCAGCCGGCAGCGCTTCCCTGGTGCATGGGACTTTTCTCTCCTCTAGTAAAGTTATATAATAGAATCTATGCGGTTTTCAAGCGGAGAGGCGCTGGCACGTCCTCAAGCCCTGATCCTGGGAGAAGGATATGTCCTTTTTTCATGACACATCCGCGCTTCCCGGTTGGCATGGAAAATGCCAACTAGGAAGCGGCGCTCCCAGCGCCAACTAGGAGGCATAGATGAGAAGCAAGTTCTTGCTGTTCCCCATGATCCTGGCGGGGCTGGCCCTCGTGGCCGGTTCCCTGCCGGCCGCCGGGTCCATCTATGGACACGTCTCGTTCGTCGACAACGGCGCGGCGGTCCTGCATGAGGACGGCAGCCAGGACGACGCCGTGGTCAACATGCCCGTTATTCCGGGCGACACGGTGCTGACTTCCGGCGGCCGCTGCGAACTGCAGTTCGACAACGGCACCGTGGTCCGGCTGGACAAGGGATCGCGGCTGCGCATCGCCACGGTGCTGGCCCCGAGCCTGACCTCGAGCTGGCGCATCACCACGCTGGAGCTGGAGAAAGGGCAGCTGTACGCCCTGCCCCAGTCGTACAGCAGCGAGATGTTCCAGGTCACCACGCCCAACGCGGCGGCCAGCCTGAAGAGCCAGGTGCGGGCGACCATCCGCCTGGACGCCGACGGCGGCACCTCGTTCTTCTCCGACGGGGGCAAGTTCCAGCTGCTGTACGGCGCCGACGGCCGCTCGCTGAAGAAGACCACCGTCCGCACCGGCAAGCCGCTGGCCATCAGCGCCGCCCACGCGCTGAGCACCGAGGTGGCCAAGCGCGGCCTCGAGTTCACGGCCTGGAACGAGTATGTCGACAACCATTTCCAGCAGCTGCACCGCGGCATCAGCAAGGTGCCGCCCAAGCTCAAGTTCGGCAACACGGCGCTGACCTACTGGGCGGAGAAGTGGTCCTCGCTCTTCGGGGAATGGATCTATGACGAGCTGTTCGGCTACGTCTGGCGCCCCGCCGACGACCGCTTCGCCCATGAGTACCGGCCGTTCCTCCACGCCAGCTTCACGCGCGTCGACGGCCAGCTGTTCCTCGTGCCCCAGGAGGCCTGGGGCTGGGTGCCGGCGCACATGGGGACCTGGGTGTGGATGAAGCGCGGCTGGACCTGGATCCCCGGCGACTGGTTCCACAGCGGCTGGGTCGATTACAGCGGCCTGTACTCGCTGGGCATCGACGCCCACTACTACGGTTTCCCCACCTTCGATTACCTGTGGAACCGCTGGCGCTGGCAGTGGCACGGCGGCATGTCCCGCGAGCTCCATTTCAAACCGGGTGGCGAGATGCCGGTCGAGCGCCCGAAAAAGCCGCTTCCGGCCGGTCTCCCCGATTCCCTGGTGCGGCTGATGCTCAAGTTCGACCAGGCCCCCGACCGAATCGAGAGCAAGCGTCTGGCCATCGAAAAGGCCGATCGCAAGATCGATCCCGGGCAGCTGGCGCCGGCGCCGGTGCCGTCCCTGCGGGTGCGGCCCCCGGCGGCAGGGCCGGAACCCCGTGCCGATGCCCTGCCCGGTGGGACGAAATCCGGGAACGACGCCACCCCGGGCCCTGGCCGGACCGTGACGCCCCTCCGCGGGGCGGCGCGGACCGACGGCCTCTTCTCCCTCGAGCGCGACTGGAACCCCGACCGCCTCTGGGCGCAGAGGCGCGGGCACAGCATCCGCTACTCGAGCATCGGCAATGAGGTCGTCTGCCCGGAGCTGAAGGGGTCAGCGGGCAACCTGCGCTCGCATCGGCGGCAGGGCGCGGAGCCGGGCCGCCACGGAACGATTGACCTGGGCGGCAGCCTCACGAATGCGCCGGCCGCGCCGGTTCCGGGGACGAACTCCCCCGGCGCCGCGCCGGGCGCCACCCCTGGAGGCCAGGGGGGCGGCGGCGGCGAACGGGGCCACGAGACCAAGGACGACAAGGGCGGCAGGTAATGCCGGCCGGCCGGGGAACGGCCGGTTTACTGAACAGATCAGCGGCCCGGCGCCCGGCAAGGGCGCCGGGCTTTTTTTCGGATCCCCAATCCATTCGTGCCCAAGCTCTCATCGGACATCAAAAGGTAAAAGGAAAAAGGTAAAAGGAAAAAGTGAAAGGCCCATTACAAGGGAATTGCCAAGATTAAAGAAGTTCGCTGCTTGCTGCTCCTAACACTACCACTAACACTATCACTTTCTTTTCTTCTTCTCGGGGAACAGCAGCGAGAACAGCACGGCCATGCCGAAGGCGAACACGAAGCTGGTCAGGCGCTCCGAGATCTCGGTCGGCCTCTCGAAGAACTCCTTCCAGACGATGGTGCCGATCGTGCCCGACAGCAGCGAGGCGATCACCCCGGCCCGTGAGACCCGCTTCCAGAATAGGACCAGCAGCAGCGCCGGGCCGAACGACGAGCCGATCCCCGACCAGGCATAGGAGACCATCCTGAAGATGGAATCGCCCGGGTGCAGGGCCATGAAGAAGGCGACGAGGCCGACGAGCAGGGTGACGAGGCGGTTGAACCACAGCTCCTTCCTGGCGGCCATACGCCTGCGGGCGAAGTTCCCATAGATGTCCTGGGTGATGGCCGAGGAGCAGAGGATGATCTCGGCCGACGCCGTGGACATCATGGCCGAGATGGCCCCCGACAGCAGGAAGCCGGCGATCGCCGCCGGCATGAAGGCGCTGACCATGACCGGGAAGATCAGCTCGAAGCCCTTCTCGCCGGCCAGGCGCGCCGCCGCGCCGGCGCCGACCTTGCCGGCGCCGACGAGGACGATGCCCAGGAAGCCGATCAGCAGCGCCCCGGCATAGGCGAACACGGTCCACGTCCCCGCCACCCACTTGGCCTTGCCGTAGTCCCTCTCGCTGCGGATCAGCATCATGCGCGTCAGCAGCTGCGGCTGGCCGGTGTAGCCGAACGCCCAGCTCGCCCCGCTCAGGATGAGCAGGAAAGCGGCGATGCCGGTCTTGCCGCCGGTGAGCGAAGCGGCGGCGGCGCCCGCCTGCTGCATCCCGGCGGCGATGTCGATGCGGCCGGCGAGCACGATGGCCAGCAGGATGACGGGCATCACGATCAGGGAGACGATCATCAGCACCGCCTGGAACACGTCGGTGGCCACCACCGTGATGAAGCCGCCGAGCATGCAGTAGACGACGACGATCAGCGAGCCGATGACGATGCCCCAGGTCTGGTCGATGCCGAAGGTGTCGAACAGCACCTTGCCGCCGCCGTAGAACTGGGCGGTGATGTAGAAGACGAGGAAGAAGATGATGATCAGCGAGGAGAGGGTGCCGATGGTCCTCTCGGCGCCCGGGAACTTGCGCGAGATCATGCCGGTGACCGTGAGCGCCCCGCTGGCTTCCGCCTCGCGGCGCAGGCGGTTGCCCATCACGAACCAGATGAAGAGGATGCCGGCCACGCAGCCCAGGGCGAACCAGACGGCCTGCAGGCCCAGCAGGTAGGCCTCGCCGGTGAGCCCGAGGATCAGCCATGCCGACTCGCCGGTCGCCCGCTCGGAGAGGGCCATGGCCACGCCGCCGATGCGCTTGCCGCCGGAGATGAAGTCGCTGGCGCTCCTCGACATCCTGGCCGTATAGGCCGTGATGGCCAGCAGGATCGCGAGGTAGAGAACGAAGACGATGAGCATGGCGGTTTTTCCTCCTGAACTGCCTCAGGGCGCTTCCCGGGGGGGCGCGGAACCGGGCGTCCCGGCTATTTGTAAAGGCAGAGGTAGGCGGTCTCCTCGGCCACCTTGAGCTGGAACTTCTTCCTCGCCGGCACGGCGAAGGTCTTGCCCGGGCCGTACGAGCGCCAGGTCTTGCGGCCGGGCAGCTTGACCGTCAGCTTGCCGCTGATCACCTGCATGATCTCCAGGGTCGACGTGCCGAACTCGTATTCCCCCGGCGCCATGACGCCGATGGTGGCCGGCCCGGCCGGGCTTTCGAACGCCAGCGACTTGACCCTGCCCTCGAAGTATTCGTTGACCTTGAACATGAGAGTGCACCTCCCTTGGGTGGACTTGCAGGGGGATTATAGCATAACCAGCATTCGTGATTCGTGAAGCGTAATTCGTAAATCGTGAAATGCAATACTTGCATGAATCCCGGCGTGCTTGTCTTTCGAATCACGAATCACGAATTACGAATCACGAGAGATTGGCATATTTCCCGGAATATTTTGCCCCCCCGCGCGTCGATAAGGTATGATGCTGGAAACGGTCATGGCCATGGAGATCACGACGATGCCCGTCGAGGCGGCCCGGGATGCCGAAGCCCTCGTCCGCGACAGCCTCCCGGCCCTGCAGGAGAGGGTCTTCTGCCTGTGCCTGGGCTTCGTGGGCAACGCCGCCGACGCCCGCGACCTGGCCCAGGAGACCTTCGCCAAGGCGCTGGCCCATGCCCGCGAGGCGCGGCCGCAGACCCTGCCGGCCTGGGTGATGCGCATCGCCCGCAACACCTGCCTCGACCTGGCGCGGCGGCGCACGTCGCGCGGTCCGCAGGAGCCGGTGAGCGAGGGGTGCGCCGTCGAGCGCCGGACGCCGGAGGACCATGCCGGCCGCCAGGAGGAGATCGCCATCGTGCGCCGGGCCGTCGCCGCCCTGCCGCCGCAGCTGCGCGACGTGCTGGTCATGCGCGAGTACGGCGAGCTGCCCTACGAGGAGATCGCCGCCGCGTTGGGCATCCGCCGCGGCACGGTCATGTCGCGGCTGAACCGGGCGCGGGCGTCCGTACTGCGCTTCTACCGGGAGGAACACCATGAAGGACATTGAACGGGAGTGGCGCGAGGTCGCGCGCCTGATCGCGGCCGAAAAGGAGGCCGCCCTGGCGGAGCTCCGCCGCCGTCCCCTGGCGCCGCTGGAGCCGGCCGCGGCGCCGGCACCGCGCCGGCTGCGGCTCGTGCTGCTGCCCCTGGCCGCCTCGCTGCTGCTGGCGGCCGGCCTGGCCGCGCTCTGGCTGGTCCGCGGCGGCTGGCAGGGCGCATCATTGGCGCCGGCGGGGAGCGAGATCCTGGCCGATTCCTTCCTCTACGCCGCGGCCGCCCAGTCGGAACCGCTGGCCGGAACGGAAGCGCAGGCCCCGGCGTCGCCCTTCTTCACCGCCCTGGCGGAAACCGCCCTGCGGCCACAGTCCGGCGGCGAGGCGTCCGCGGCAGCGGAGACCGCTTCCCGGACGGCGGTGGAACGCGGCGATCCCGAGAAGGTGAGGCGCGCCATCGGCCGGGCGATCCGCGAGAACGCGTTCGAGCGCATGCTGATCCATTTCCAGGAATTTCATGCTCAGGAGGCATAAAATGAAACGCACGCTGTTGGTCCTGTTCGTGCTGTTGTTCGGCTTCGCGCTGCGGGCCGAGGAGCGCGCGCTAACGGTCACGCTGCCGGACGTTGCGCCGGCCGCCGTGCCGGCGGGGACCGGCGAGGCGGCCGCGGTCAAGGACGGCAACGCCCTGCTCGACGCCCTGCTGACCCTCTTCGACAACCTGGTTCTCGAGAAGAAGGGGGCGCCGGGGGAGGAGAAGGTGACCAAGGGCGGGCTGGCCCTGGTCGACGAGAGGCTGTCGCAGCTGGCGCGCGACGCCGCCTCTTCTCTGGAGGCCGGCGCCGTCGACAAGATCTTCTACTATCGCTACAAGCGCATGCTGTCCATCTACAAGATGGTCATCACGCCGGTGGTCAAGAACGAGCTGCTGGAGAACCCCTTCATGAAGGCGTTCGAGGACTTCGTTTGGAGCGTCACCTACGAGCGCTGGGCCTGGGGCGACAAGGACGCCATCGCCAAGATGGCGGCGGCCATGGAGGAGGAGTTCGTGCAGATGAAGGTCTACCTGGACACGAAGCAGACGCGCGAGGAGCTCAAAAGGAAGATCGGCAAGCGCATCCTGCCGCCGCCTCCGCCCCCGCCCGGCGCCAAGAAAAAGGCCGAGGAGAAGAGGCCCGAATAGGGCCGGAAAGCCATCCCCGTTGAAAAAAAAGGCCCGCCCTGCCCCGGGGGCAGCGGCGGGCCGCGTTTTACCGAAGGGATCAGAGGCTCAGGAGATAGACGTGGCTGACCGCCTTGACGGCGCGGTCTGAGAAGAAGTCGGGGGCGGGGAAAATGGCGTAGCGCCCGCCGTCGGCGCTCCTGCCGCGGTCGACCAGCAGGAACTCGGCCTGGTCGTTGCGGTTGAACAGCTCGCTGAAGCTCATGGCGATGCGGTAGCCGTCGACCGCGGCGGCGACCAGGTAGCTGCGGCGCATTGTCTCGGGGGTCAGCGCCACGAACCCCTTCAGCGCCTCGCTGAGCAACGAGCCGCTGAAGCGCTGGATGCCGTGGAAGCCCTTGCCGCGGCCGTAGAAGACGGCGGGGAATACGCGGCGCTCGGCCTTGGCGGCAACGCCGTTAAAGGCGGATGCGCGGCCGTCGGCGCCGATCACCTGGATGCCGGGCGAAAACAGGGGCGTCTGGCCCTTCTTGCCGGCGGGGTGGACCGGTGCCGAGAACACGGTGATGCGCGTCGGCGCCTCGAGGACGCGCTCGCTGATCAGGTCGTTGCCGCAGACCAGGCGCATGGCGTCGGGCAGCGGCCAGTTCTCCTTGGTCTCGCTGGGGATGATCGGCGACACGCGGTCGGCGATCAGGATGCGGTGCAGCGCCGTCGGATAGTAGATCTCGCCCCAGCTCAGGATGACCTTGTCGCCCTGGGCGTTCTCCACCGCCACCAGCAGGTCGATGACCGAGCGCATCTCGGCCTCGTTTTTCTTGGCGACGACCTTCTCCTTGAGGATGTCGAACAGCGAGGCCCCGTCATAACGGTAGGAGCCGACGAACGCCAGCCCCTCCTTTCCGGTCCGCGCCTCGCGGACGATGAGCGAATGGCGGGGAAGGGAGGCAAGATCGACGGGCCCGGGATTGGCCACCTCGCCGAGCACCTCGATGCTCAAGGTGCCGGCCAGGTTCTTCACCGGCGTGTTGTCGTAGAAGTCGTTGTTCTCCTGGGCGCGTATGGCCAGGAAGGACGCGAACAGCAGCAGGACGAACAGGCTGGTTTTCTTCATGATTTTACTTCTCCTTGTCGTTGGTTTTATTCTGCGTTTCCCGCAGGGCGGCATAATACCCGGCCATGAGCAGGATGATCACCGCCAGGCCCGGCAGGATGATGCCGATGCCCGGGTCGCGGCGCACGATGAGGCGCAGCTCGCGGGTGCGGGCGTACTTGTCGATGGCGTCGAGATGGAAGCGGTAGCCGGCGCGGTGCACCGGCGCCAGGACGGCGGCCGTGAAGCGCTCGTCCACGCCGGAGGCGCGGTAGCGCAGCTCGGCGCTCATGCCCTTCAGCTTGCCGGCGAGGGCCGGCGGGGCGTCATGCGTGTCGTAGCGCACGGCGAGCACCTCCAGCGAGCGGCCGCCGGCCAGGGCCGCCGTGCGGCCGGGCGCGCAGGATACCGTCTCCACGCTGCCGGCGGCCGAGCTGAGCAGGTGGCCGCCGAGCACCAGCAGGAAGACCAGGTGCACCAGCGTGGGGACGACGGCGACCGCGAACTCGCCGCCGGGCATCTGACGGCGCTGCGGCAGCAGCCGGCGCAGGCGGTCGATACTGCAGGCGAAGGCGTTGATGCCCAGCAGCAGCAGGGTGAAGAGCAGGCCGAACAGCCACCAGGAGAGGCCGATGCGCGGGAGGCCGTTGCGCGCGAGCCAGGCCGGGAGCAGCTGGAAGTTCAGCTGGGGCAGGGCCTCCTTCTCCAGGCGCATATAGACCGAGCCGATGACGAAGAACAGGATGGCCAGCATCAGCAGCCAGAAGGTCAGCCGCACCGAGGCGGCGGTTCTCCATGCGCGCCGGATCATGGTCAGCCTCCGATGCGCACCTGGCCCGCCTCGATGAACTGCAGGGCGACCAGGTAGGCGGCGAGCAGCAGCGCGCCGGCGCCCAGGTAGGCGGCGCGGCGGCGCTCGCTCCAGCCGGGAAGGAAGCGCAGGTGGATGTAGGCGGCGTAAGCGCACCAGACGGCCGCCGAGTGCAGGTGGCGGAAGCTCCACTGGAACGGGACCGACCAGCCCAGGTAGCACCAGGCGGCGCCGCTGACCTGGGCGACGCTGAAGAGGACGAATCCCCAGACGGCGAAGCGGTGGGCCTGGTCCAGGGAAGGATCTCCATGGCGGCGGCAGGCCAGGACCGCGGCGGTGATGAACAGGGCGTGGGCCAGGATCTCGCAGAAAAAGAAGAGTGGCACCAGCCAGATCATGCTCTTGGGCGAAGGCGGGATCACCCCCTTGTCGATGGGCAGGACGAGCAGGGCGGAGACGGCGGCCGCAATGGCCACGCCCGCGGCCTCGCCGTTACGGAGCGAGCCCCACAGCCAAAGGGCGATCGCGGCCAGGCAGAAGGGGAGGAAAACCTGCTCCTCGAAGACGGCGTTGAAGCTGGGCGCGCCCAGCGCCATGGCGCGCGCCGCCAGGAAGCCGGCATGCAGCACGAAGGCGGCCAGCAGCGCCCCCAGGGCGGGGCGCCGCTGCTTCAGCGCGAGCAGCAGCAGGACGGCGGCGTAGGCCGCCGCCGCCGGCAGGTACAGCGTGCCCAGGGCCGGCATCCGCCCCTACTTCTTCGCCTCGATGAAGAAGCGGGCGCCGGCGGTGACGGTGCGCGCCTTCATCGGCCAGCCGGGCTCGCTCCAGTACTCGTTGTCCAGCAGGTTCTCCACCTTCAGGTAGACGGTCACCGGCCCGAAGGCGCGCTCCAGCGCGGCGTTGACCACGGCGTAGGGATCGACCTCGACGATGCCGGCGTTGGAGTGGTAGATGGAGTCGGAGGCGTAGAGGCCCCAGACGGTCAGCGAGAACAGGTCGGCTCGGGAAAAGCGGACCGAGGCGTTCAGCTGGGCGGCGGGGATGAGGTCGAGGCGGTCGCCGCTCTCGCGGTTCTCGGTGTCGAGGTAGGTGAAGCCGGCCGCCAGCGCCACGGGGCCGAAGGCCTTGCGCGCCTCCAGCTCGAAGCCGCTGATGAGCGCCTTGGCCACGTTGATGTTCTGCTTGATGAAGTCGGCGTTGATGCGGCTCTCGATCATGTCGCGGATGCGGTTGTGGAAGACGGCGCCGCTGAGGAACCAGCCGCGGTCGTAGGTGAAGCCCAGCTCGAGGGTGGTGCCGATCTCGTCGCGCAGGTCGGGGTTGCCGCCGTTCTCCGGCAGGCTGTAGAGGTTCTTCATCGAGGGGAAGCGCGACTTCTGCGAGAAGGTGAGGTGCAGGTCGCTCCAGGGGCTGGGGTTGAACTTGACCCCCAGGATGGGGTTGAGCGTCGTCTGGTTCTCGCCGTCCTGCTTGTTCAGGTGGTCGAGGCTGGCGCCGGCCATCAGCTCGACCTTGTCGCTGAGGCGGAAGTGGTCTTCCACGCCCAGCGACAGGGTCTTGTGCTCGTAGTGCTCCCAGGGGGCGGTGAGCGAGGACTGGGTGCTGACGTCGTCGTCGCGGTAGGAGGCGCTGGCGTGCAGCTGGTGCCGGCCGCCCAGCGGCACCATGCCCAGCAAGAAGGCGCCCAGGGCGTAATTGTCGTAGGTCGACTCCCAGGTCAGCTGCTGGAACTGGTCGTTCTTGTAGGCGTCCAGGACGTTGTAATGCTTGACGTAGTACAGGCGCGCCTTGAGGTAGCCGCCGGCAAACAGGGGGAAGCTGCCGCCGACGTTGGCCAGCAGGCGCTGCCAGTCCCTGAAGCGCCAGTACTGCTTCTTGTAGAAATCGGTGGCGGTGGGGATGCCGTACTCCGACTGGTAGTAGTTGACCTCGCCCATGATCTCGGCGCCGTTGCCGGGGTAGTAGTACAGCTTGCCGCCGACGTTGGTGCGCTCGTAGTCGGTGTTCTTGCGCAGCTCGGTCTCGCCGGCGTTCACCCAGTTGAAGCCGTCGGAGGCCTCGCGTGACGCCGAGCCGGTGAACAGCAGGTTGCGGCCGCGCAGGGCGCCGCCGGCGTAGACGCCGTAGGTCTGGCGCGTGCCGTAGTCCAGGCGCAGGTTGAACTGGTTGCGCGCCGGCCGCCGGCTGAGCACGTCGACGACGCCGCCCATGGCATTGGGGCCGTAGAGGACCGAGGTGGCGCCCTTGAGCACCTTGACCGACTCGATCTGGTCGGCGGCGATGGCCTTGAGGTCGAAGGAGTTGTAGTAGGGCTCGTAGATGGGGATGCCGTCGTACAGCAGGGTGATGCGGTTGGTGCCCAGGCCGCGCAGCTTGACGCCCCACTCGCTCTTGGCGCCGCTGGAGACGTAGGCGCCGGGGGCGCTGGGCAGGATCTCGGTCAGGTCCTTGGGCTTGATGGGCTCGATCTTGTCGAGTTTCAGCTCGCTGGTGGCGGCGTAGGGCAGCTCGCGCGGCACCTTGGCCGACACGGTCACCGACTCGGTGATCATGGGCAGGACGACTTCCTTCTCCTTGTCCTTCTTCTCCGCGCTCTCCTCCTCGGCGGCGAGGAAGGAGACGAACAGGAACAGGCAGAGGATGGCGACGAACGCTTTTTTCATTGTATGTGACCTCCATGAACGGATAGCGGAACGGAGGCCTGCGCTACGGAGGGGGACGGAGCACGATCGTTCATTCAGACCTCCTTTTCAAGGACGGAAGGCGCGACCGTTTCCAATCGCACCCTGGCGGCCGGCAGGCATGGCCCGAAGGCGGTAGCCCGAGCGGCTCGGAGTCAGCGCAGAGTATATAGAAAAATAATCTCTAAGTCAACGATATCCATGATCTCTCGTGACGCGTAACGCGTGACGCGTGACGAGAGAAGGCGTGTCGCGACCTCTCGCAGAGGGCCTTTCTTTACCGGACTGCAGTGTGTGAGCGGAGTGGGCATGGTGGGCGAGCCTGCTCCGCGGCGCTCGTCTGGTTGCCGCTTCGCGTTACGCGTTACGCGTCACGCGTCACGATTGGTCGGAAAGCTAGTCCACGGCCACCATCACCGAGCTGGCCTTGATCACGGCATACGCCGCCTTGCCTTTCTTGAGCCCCAGGTGCCCGGCCGATTCCTTCGAGATCATGGCCACGACCTTCATGCCGCCGGCGACGGCCAGGACCACTTCGGTGTTGACCTTGCCGTCCCGGACCTCGACCACCTTGCCCTTGAACACGTTCCTGGCGCTGATCTTCATTCGTTCCTCCCTTGAGCCGGATTGTAGCACCCGGGGGCGGCGAAGGGAAGCGGTGTCCCGTGACCGATCGTGACGCGTGACGGGGAACCGCAATGGATCGGGCAATAGTGAAAAGTGAAAGGTGAAAAGTGAAAAGCAAGGGAATGGTCTTTCAATGTGGTACGTGGTACCTGGAACCTCTGGCTTCGTATTCCCTCCGCTCAGTGTACTATGGCGTGGATGGCCAGCACCCACAGCGGCAGGGTGACCAGCGACAGCAGCGTGGAGACGGCGATGATGCCCGCCAGCAGCGTCTCGTCGAGCGGGACGTACTCGCCGAAGAAGGTGGCCATGGTCGCGGTCGGCATCACCGCCTGCAGCAGGATCACCCGCCGGCTCAGGTCGTCGACGCGGAACAGCAGGCAGAGCGCGGCCACCGTCGCCAGGCCCAGGGCGAAGCCGCCGACGAGGCGGAAGAAGGAGGCCGACAGCACCAGACGCAGGCGGGCGGCGGGCATGAGCAGCACGAGGTTCTGGCCGATGGCGAAGAGGATGAGGGGGATGGCCAGGGCGGCGAACTGGGCGATGAAGTCCGTGACGACGCCGGGCAGGCGCGCGCCGGCGACGTTGAGCGCCAGCGCCGTGGCGGCCGTCCCCAGGGGGACGCCGGCGTGGCGCAGGAGCACCTTCAGGAAGCCGGCTCCGCCCTGCGCCTCCGGGGTGCAATCCACGCAGAAGCGCCGGCGCAGCAGGAAGCCGCAGGTGAGGAACACCGGCCAGAAGAACATGGAGAAGAACACGGCGCGGGTGAGGGCGGCGGCGCCGAAGAAGGAGGCGACCACCCCCCAGCCGAGGAACGCGTAGTTGCCGGCAAAGACCGAGAAGGCGAAGGTCAGCTTCTGCCGGTCGTCGCCGCGGACCAGCGGGGCCACCAGCAGCGAGGCCGCGGTATAGAGTCCGGTCAGCAGCATGAAGCCCAGGATGATGGGCAGGGCCTGGCTCAGGCTGCCGGTGTCGGCGCGGTAGAGGTTCTGGAAGATCAGGAAGGGCAGCGCCACACGCACGACGAACTTGCGCAGGGCGGCCACTTCGTTCTCGCGGAACACGCGGGCCTTCTTCAGCAGCCAGCCGAAGGCGATGGGCAGCAGGATGGCCAGTGTCGTGCGCAGCAGGTTGTCATTCATGGGGGCGTCATGCTCACGTGCCGCGGATTATACTCCAGGCAGGCCGGCGGGAGCAATGAAGAAAAGTGAAAAGTGAAAGAGTGAAAAGTGAAAAGTAGGAAGAGTAAAGCGAAAAAATGATGCCCGGCGGCTCCGGGGCGCAAACGGCCGGCCGGATCAGGGGACTTCCGCGGGAAGTTCCTGGGCGAAGGCGCGGTGGCACTTCCAGGAGCCGTCGGCCTGGCGCCGCAGCACGCGGAACAGGCGCGCCCGCTCGTGCAGATCCGGGCCGCCGCTCTTCAAGCGATACGTGCCGGTGAAGGTTCCCCATTCATAGGCCCAGTCGCCGCTGACCTGGATCTCTTCAAAATGATGGCGGTATTCGCTGACCTCGTATTTCCGTGCCTCAGGAAGCTGCGCCTGCAGGTATTCCCAAATGGCCGCCTTGCCGCGGATGGGTTCCCGGCCCTGCAGAAACAGAATCCCGTCATCGGTCCACAGGGTGATCAGGGTCTTGATGTCATGGACCCTGGCCGCTGCCATGTCGGCCCGGTGCAGTTTTTCGATCGCCTCCCGGTCCTCCCCATCAGGGTTTTTTGCGGGATCCATGTCTGTTCCCGGCATCAATTGTCGCGGAGGTTGGCGTCCACGCTGCCGTCGTTGTAGCGGCCCTCGATCCCGGTTACCTGTCCGTCCTTCCTGACGACCTTCAGGCGGAAATAATCCACCTCGTCGAAGCGGAACAGGTCATCGGCCATGGGGATCATCCTCATCCTGGGGCCGCCCTCCCGCTGATAGAACAGGATGCCGTTATCGAGGATGATCTTCCGGGGCCCATACCTGCCGGCGCATGACGCCAGCGTCTCCCCCGCCACGGTGACCGGGTTCAGCCTGGCCTGGACCCCGTCCTGGGCCCAGCGGTAGGCGGTCTGGATGCGCGGGTCTTTTTCCCCGGCCGCCAGCTTCTCCAGCGCTAGCCCCAGGGCCTTATCTAGGGCCTGGGCGGCCGGCACCTTGACATCGGGCTCGATGCCGGTCCCCTCCCAGTTGGTCCCGCTGACGGGGTTGACCGCCCGGGCGAAGGGGATGCTCATGGCGAAGCGGTCGCTGAGGATCTCCATGCGCTGCGGGTGGGCGCCGCCGCCCGTGGTCTCGCCCACGATGGTCGCGCGCTTCATGTTCTTCAGGTTGTAGGTGAACTCTTCGGCGCCGGAGAACGTCATGCCGCTGGTCAGCACGTAGAGATCAAGGTAGGGGCGGCGGACGCCCGGCACGTAGACCTGGGTCCAGTACTGCTCGGTCTTCTCGCCCAGGCGGTAGTAGAACGAGTTCAGGTGCTTGGGCTCGCCGTCGAAAAAGTAGCTGGAGAGGAGCTGGATCATCTCCGGGTTGCCCCCGCCGTTCTCGCGCAGGTCGATGATCAGGGCGTCGCAGTTGGCCAGGAAGGCCATGGCGCCGACGGCCACCGGGAACGACTCCGGATCGGCGCTGAAGAAGTTGAACTTCAGGTAACCGACGTTCCCTTCCAGCAGCTTGATCTCCTGGAAGCCGTGGTTCGCCATGCGGTTCCGCTTTTTCTGGAATTCCTCGGCGGCCTTTTTCTTGGCCTCGTCCGGCGTACGGATCTCGAGAATGCGCTCGGGGGCGAAGCGGACGCCCAGGTGGCGGTCGCGGCTGATCGAGCGCAGGTCGGCGGTCAGGCGCTCGGCGAACGCCGGTGGATCGGTGAGGGCCTGGTATTGGCCGGACTTCAGGTTGCGACGGATCAGGTCGCCCATCTTGCGGGCCACGTCGGGGAAAACGTACTGTTTGGACAATGCATCGGCCGCCGCGGCGACCACGGCCCGGCGCTCGGCGTCGTCGATCGGCTGCGGCGGCTGCTGGGCGGCCAACCCGGCGGCCAGGACCATCGCCAACAGGGCGGCAAAAAGAAGCTTCTTCATCGATTCCTCCTCTTGGATCCCGATATATCTGTAAGACGCTGTCGCGCCCCGAAAGGATACACGCCGGCAGATGCCTTGAAGCATAGTGAAAAGTGAAGGAGTGAAAAGTGAAAGAGTATGAAGAAAGAAGCGGAAGAAAGGCAATGGGCAAGTGCCCGTTGTTCTTTGCTTTTCACTTTTCACTATTCACTTTTCACTCTGCCTTGCCTAGAGCATGCGCTCGATGAACTTGAGCAGGTACTCGGCGCCCGGCCGGTCGGTCGTCCCCTGGCTGAAGTACTTGAAGCGGACCACCCCCTCCTTGTCGAGGATGAAGACCGCGGCCATGTTCTGCTCGACGTAGCTGTAGTCCCAGAACAGGGTGAAGAGCTGCAATCCCTCGGAGAGGGCGCGGTTGCCGTCGGCCAGTATGGGGAAGGGGAGGAACATGCTCTCCTTGGTCATGGCCAGGTTCTTGGGCAGCAGCTGCCGCGCCTGTTCGGCCCAGGCCTTCGCCCGCGGGTTCTTGAGCTCCTCGGCGCCCGGGTTCTTCCACTTGTCGATCACGGCCATCTGTTCGGGAAAGATCTCGACCCAGTGTTTCACTGTCGCCATGTCGTACGGCAGGACGAACAGGACCTCCAGGCCGTACTTCTTGCGGAACTGGAGCGTCTTCTCCAGGTCGGCCAGTTCGGCGTACTGGTAGTGGCAGAGCTGGCACCAGTGGTCGTCGACGCGGCCGCGCGGGAAGACGATCAGGACGTTCTTGCCCCGCAGGGACGACAGCGCCACCTCGCCACCCTGCGCGGCGGGCAGGGTGATGTCCGGGAAACGGTCGCCGAGCTTGACCGGCTTGATCGGCGCGGCCTGGGCCGGCGAAAGGGCGGCAGCGGCCACGATCAACAGCATGGCGAGGGCACAGATGGTTCGAGCTTTCATGGGATCCTCCTTTTGCATTGCGGAATTGAAATGACAAGCAGGTTGCTTGCCAATAAAAAAATCCTTTGTCATCGCTCGCCTGCCGACTGGCCGTACGGCGAACCCGCGGCTCGCATTCGCCACAGGCCGAAAAATCCAATGTGTTGAACGCGCGGACCCTGCCGGGAAGGGCGTGCCCATGGCGGGATCAAGGTCCGATCCCCGCGTCCGCTTCGGCGGCGAAGCCGGTGCGCAGGGCATGGGCCCAGTCGGGGCGGCCGTTGCGCTCCGCCGCCGCGGCCGCGCTCTCATGATCATAGGGCACGGCTACGAATTCAGCCGCCCATCCCGACGGCGAGCGGCGGAGGATGGCGTAGCGGGCGTGGGGCGATCCCGCCTCCATGGTGTGCGGGAACGGGTGATCGTCGCGGTAGGCGGGCAGGCCGACGCTGCCCGGGTCCATGACGATCCGACCGTCGGGAAGGTCAAGGCGCGCCGGGAGATGGTCATGGCCGCAGAGCACGACCCGCTGGGCGATGCCGGCCAGCCTTTCGGCGACGGCCGGGGGCGGCCGCCTGCCGGCTCCTCCCGCCGCCACCTCCCACAGCAGGTAGGCGTCGTCAGCCTGGGGCGAGGCGTGGCAGAGGAAGAATCCCGCCTCATGGACGGCGGAGAAGGGGAGCTCCGCCAGCCAGCGCCGGTGCGCCGGCCCCAGCTCGGACCGGCAGAAGGCCAGGCTGGGCGAATCGGGATGGCGCTCCGGGTCGGCGAGCAGGATGCGGTCCTCGTTGCCGCGCACGGTCGGGATGCCGAGTTCCATGAGGATCCGCGCCGTTCCGCTTGGGTCCAGCGGGCCGTACAGGCAGTCGCCGAGGTTGACCATTTCGCGGATGCCGCGGCGGCGCAGGTCCTCCACGACCGCCTCCAGGGCCCAGCGGTTGCCGTGGATGTCGGCGAGAACGGCGATCGGGCCGGCGGCGGCCATGTCCGGATTCAGCCCTTGGCTCCCGAGCCGATGGCGTAGAGCGCCGGGTGATCGCCCAGAAGCCCCTGCAGCCCGCCGCCTGCGGTTTCCGCGCCGCCGCGCACCATGCGCCAGGAGTGGATCCCCTCCTGCATGCCCGGCCAGGCGCGCAGCAGGCGCACGGCGTCGGCGTTGCGCTCGAGAACGCCCAGGCGCAGCGCCTCGGTGCCGTGCTCGGCGGCCAGGTGCTCCAGCAGCGGCGGCGCCTCCTCGGGCGCCAGGGCGGCCCAGGGTCCGACCGCCAGCAGGCCGTCGCCGGGGCGGGCCATGATCCAGCCGCGGACCTCGCCGCCGCGCTCGGCCACCAGGCCCATGCGCGGGAAGGTCTCGACGCGGCGGCGCAGGAAAAAGGAACGGTCGGCGGCGAAGAATTCCCGGTCCAGCGCGCAGAGCCGGTCCAGGTCGGCGGCGAGCAGCGGCCGGATGTGGCCGTGCTTGCGGCCGCGGAACTTGCCGCGGAAGCGCAGCGAGCGGCACGCCTTGCGGAAGCCCATCTTTTCGTAGTAGGAGACGGCGTTCAGGTCGCCGTCGAGGCCGATGCTCTCCACGCCCGCCTCGAGCAGGTAGTCGAGCGCCCGCTGGAAGAGGAGCTGGCCGATGCCCAGCAGGCGCAGGTGCTTGCTGACCACCAGCTCGCCGATGAAGCCGCTGCGGCCGTAACGGGTGGCGATGCAGATGCCCGCCTTCTCGGCGCCCGCCTCGGCGATGAAGCATCCCTGCGGGTCGTGGGCCAGGAAGGAGACGAAGGAGTCCATGCTCTCGCTGGCCCAGCCGGCGGCGTGGACCAGGCCGGTGGCGAAGTCGACGTCCTCCGCTCTCATTTCGCGGATGCGCACTTCGGGGGCGGCGGCCATAGTCCCTCCTCAGTAGCCCAGGTCCTCGCCGACCAGCACCACGCGGATGCGGCCGGGCACCATCCCCGCCTCGGTCACCACCAGCTGGCAGCAGATGCGGTGCGGCGGGAAGCAGTGGGGGTCCTGGCAGAAGCCGGTGTGCGCGCAGGGGGTGTCGATGCCAACGCGCAGGCTGTTGGCCGAGGCGGCCGTGTTGCGCGCCCGGGAAACGGCGGCGTCCAGGTCGGCGGCCACCTTGTTCATGCCGGCGAAAACGATGACCTGGCGGGGGCCGAAGATGAGCGCGGCCACGCGGTTGCCGGTGCCGTCGATGTTGACCAGCCGGCCGTCGGCGGTGATGGCGTTGCTGCCGGTGATGAAGACGTCGGCGAGCAGCCCCTGCCGGCGCATCTCGTCCACCTCGGCCTTGGCGATCCCCTCGCGGTAGCGGTCGAGTAGGCGGATGTCCATCCGGCGCAGCGCCGCGAGCAGCCCCGATTCGGCGATCGTTTCCGAGCCGCCCAGGCCGACCAGCGAGCCGGCGGGGATGGCGGCGCAGACGTCGCGCACCGCCTCGGCGCTGGTGGCGAAATAGGCGCCCGCCATGCCGCGCTTCTGGAGGTTGCGGATGATGCTCTCGGCCTGGTGCCGGCGGTTGGCGAGCTGGTGATCGGTCTTGGGGCTCATGTTCCTCCCGCGGCCGGCCCCGCGGCCGGTCCGGGTGGATTGTACCCGAACGGGAAAGAATATGGAACCGTGGCGCGGCTGCCCACTGACGCAGGCGGGCCCGCTTCATCTCCCGGACGGTGGAGGACTATTTCTTTTCCCCTTCCTGGAACAGGCCGCGGTAGAAGTGGCGCACGTACTTCTCGGGGATTTTGTCGACCGGGTAGGAGCCGTGCATGAGGACATGCACCCAGCGGCCGTCGCGCTTCTCCAGCACGCCGGTCTGGAACACGTTCTGCAGGCAGTTTTCCTTGCCCTTGTAGGAGCCGCAGTCGTCGAGGAAGCAGGAGTACCAGGCCACGTCGCCCGATCGCGAGAAGCGGATGCGCAGGTCGCGGAACTCGAAGCGCGTGCCGCGGAAATCGGGGTCGCGCCACTGCTCGGCGAATTTCTTGAAGTTCTCCAGCCCGATCACCTGGCTGTCGGAAAAGAGCCAGAAATGGAACAGGTCGTCTCCCCACAGGCGGAACATGGCCTCGAAGTCCTTCTCGACGGCCCAGCCGATCGACCCCTCGATGGCCTTGCGCACCGCCGCCTCCTCCGCAACGGCCTGGCCGCCGGCCGCAGCCGTGTCGGAGACGGCCGCCTGGGCGCCGACGGCCAGTGCGAGCGCCATAACCATAACTCCGGCAAGGAATGGGGGTCTCATTTTTTTTCTCCTTCGCGAAAGCGAGATGGTCCCGCCGCGCGCTTTTTCATCTTCATCCTGCCGCCTTTGCCCTGGAACAATCCGTCCATGACCTCCAGGGCGAAGCGGCCGTTGACCGTGGCCGGGCCGATGCCCATCTCGAAGGCGACCTCGACCGCCTCGAGGACCTCCCGCTCGCTGGCGCCGTCCTTCGCCGCCTCGCTGATGTGCCACTGCATGCACGACTCGCAGTTGTTGACCACGCTGATGCCGACGGCGATCAGCTCCTTCACCTTCTTGGGCAGGGCGCCGTCGCGGAAGGTCGCCTGCTCCAGCTCTTGGATGGCCTGAAACACCTGCGAGTCGTATTTCAGCAGTTTGCCGTTCGCCCATTTGCGCTGCCGGATCAGTTGGTCGATCTTATCCATGGTCCGTCTCCTCGCCGGGTTCGCCGGCTCTCCTGCGCGTGAAAAGCCGGAGGCCGCCGGGTGGGCTCCTTACTTCTTCAACTCGCTCTCGATACGCTCGATGAACTTCCTGCCGTTCTCGTTGGCCGGGTTCAGCTCCAGCGACTTTTTGTACAGTTCCAGGGCCTTCCGCTTGTCGCCCTTGGTGTAGTGGCCCTCGGCGAGGCTGTCCCAGGCGTTCCAGTCCTGGGGGAACAGCTCGGCGTAGAGTTCGAACATGGCGACGGCGCCGTCGGTGTTCTTCAGCTGCTGCATCAGGAAATAGCCCAGGCCGTTCAGGTCGGCGCCGGTGAAGAAGTACTGGCCGCGGTTCTTCAGGATGTCGGCCCTGAGGGCGGGGAACTCCGTCGCGAAGCGCTCGCCCATGATCACGCCCTGCAGCTCGCTCACGAGCCATTTCTTGCCGGAGTAGACCTGGTACAGGTGCTTGACCGACATCTGGTGCCCCTGGTTGCTGATGCCCGGGCTGCCCAACAGCTGCGGGAACTTGTCCTTCAGGGTGTAAGCGGCGAGGAAGCCGTTGAAGTCGTCCCCGGATTTGGTCATGGCCTCGACGTCGGCCAGCATCGTCTTCAGGTACTCGAAGCGGGCCTGGAAGCCCGCGGCGGACAGCTCGCCGTTCCAGTGGCCCGGGATGTACAGCCGGATCTCGGCCTTGTGGTCGAGCAGGGCCTGCCAGTTCCTCGTCAGCACCGGGAAGTCGGCGGCCTGGCCCGAGTGGGCGGCGAAGGTGGCCAGGCAGCCCGGGACGTCGGTCAGCCACTTGTCGGCCATCATGTCGCCGGTGAAGAGCAGCCCCTTCTGCGGCACCAGGATGAAGATGTCGCTCGGGGTGTGGGTGCCGCCGGCCTGGTAGAGCTCGAACGTGACGTCGCCGCAGTCCAGGACCAGCTTGTCGTGGAACGTTCTCGCGGGGAAGGCCGGTTGCGGGGACGATTTCAAGTAATCGCCGACGAGCGTGTCATAGGCCAGCTGTTCCTCGGCGGCCGCCTTCTCCTCGTCCTTCACGCTTCCGGACGCCAGCCGCTTTTTCTGCTCCCGCAGCGACTCCTCGTTCCACTGGATGCGCCGGGGGATGTCGCGGAAGCTCTCCTCCATCATGCCCTTCACGGCCTCGTGGGCGATGATCTGGCAGTCGGCGTAGATGCCGTTGCCGCTGACGTGGTCGACGTGGCCGTGGGTGTTGATCAGGTACTTGAAGTCGCTGCGCCCGAGCTCGCGGGCGATGACCTTGCGGAACGCGTCGTCCAGCTTGGGGATGTTGGTGGTGTCGATCACCACGATCCCTTTCTGGGTGGCGACGCCGCAGACCGCGGTCGCCGAGATGTGGTCACCGACCCAGACGCGCACCGCGCCGGGCGCCAGCGTTTGCACATGCAGGGGCAGGCCCAGCGCCTTTTCGGCGGCGCAGGGGAGCGCCAGCAGCGCGAGCGCCAGCATCACCAGGAACATGATCTTTTTGCACATCGGGTTCCTCCTTCTTTCGTTTTGATGTCGTGCGGTGCCGCAAGGCCGTCGACGGTCCGCGCCGCGGCCCTTCTCGCCGGTTCACCCCGCCGGCGGCCGGCGGATGGCCAGGGAATGGCCAGGGGGATCCGCATGGCGGTCTGCCGCATCACGTGGCCCTCGCCAGGAAGTCGCCGTCGACGATCAGCAGGATCGCGCCGTGCCCGGTCCGCGAGCGGTGCGAGCTGGCGCCGTCGGAGACGACGTAGGTCATGCCTTCGCGCATGATGGTCGCCGGCCCATTCTCCTGCTCGTTGACGAACTCGCCGGCCAGGCAGTGGACGACGTGCCCCTTGCGGCACCAGTGGTCGGCCAGGTAGCCCGGCGAATACTCGACGAGGCGGATGCGCAGCCCCGGAAGCTGGAGTGTCCGCCACCATGAGGTTCCCATCTCCCCCTTGTGTTCCTCGGGGGGGGCCGTCGACCAGTCGATCGCCTGATAGGGGAGGATGTTGTTCATGGTGTTTGCCTCCGTGTCACGGCCGCGCCCTGCGGCCGGAGCGTCTCGATGACGCGGGCGTCGATCCAGTAGATGGACGTGTTGTCGATCCCGGGTTCGGCGGCCAGGCGCTGCAGCCAGGCGGCGCTCAGCTTCGCCGGCCACTGCTCGCGGGGCGGCACCCGCGACGACATGAAGAACAGGTACCTGCCGTCGGGGGAAAGGCTCGCCGAATACTCGTTGCCGCCGCGGCTGTTGATCACAGCGCCCATGTTCACCGCTTCCGACCAGGTGTCGTCATGGGAGCGGAAGCAGATGTAGTAGTCGGTGGCGCCCTGGGAATCCCCGCGGCCGAAGGTCGGGACGATGATCCAGCCCTCGTCGGGGGCGACGAAGGCGTTGAAGCGCGTCTGCCCCGAGTTGACCTGCGCGGGGAGCTTCTCCGCTTCCTGGTAGCGGCCGTCCTTCAGCCGGGAACGGAAGATGTGCTCGACTCCCGACGGCTCGCGGCGGGTGAAGTACAGGGTGCCGTCGCGCGTGAGTGAGGGGAAGAACTCGGGGGCGGCGGAGCTGACCGGCTCGCCCAGGTTGCGCGGCTCGCCCCATGAGTCGCCGCGGCGCTCCATCACCCAGATGTCGTCATCCCCCTTCTCCTCGTTCCTGGCCGGATCGGGGCGGTTGGAATAAAAGAAAAGCCGGCTGCCGTCGGCGGACAGGCAGGGCTCGCCGTTGATCCAGCGCGGGTCCTCCATGTGCTCCAGTACCTCGGGCGCGCCCCAGGCGCCGTCGCGCAGGCGCGTGACCAGGATGGTGGCGAAGGTGTAGCCGCCGGCGTTGACGCAGAAATAGATTTCCCGGCCGTCGGGGCTGATGGCGATGTCGCGGGTATTGAGCGCCGTGGAGACGATCCCGGGGGCGAAGAGCTCGGGGGTCATGCCCGGCGGCTCCTGGCCGAGATAGGGGCCGCGGAGGACCGGGAAGGCCGTTCGCGGTACGTTTCCAGCGAAAAGGCTGCAGGCCGACAGCGCCATGATAAGGATGAAGATCCGTTTTTCATTCATCTTCCCCCCTTTTTCACTCATACGCGGCAGGCCGGGAAAAGATCCGCCCGGGCACGCCGGACCGCCGCTTCCCCCCCGGGGTCATCGCGCCGCCGGCCGCAGCCGCTCGATGACGCCGGTCGAGACCCAGTAGGCGCCCCACTGGCTGAGGAAGAACAGGTGCTTGCCGTCGGCGGTCACCTGGGGGCAGAGATCGGTGGCCGGCGAGTTGACCCCGGGACCGAGGTTGACCGGTTCGCCCCAGGACCCGTCCCGGTTGCGGAAACTGACATGGAGGTCGTCGTCACGCTCGAACAGCAGGTAGCTGCCGTCCGGCGCGATGCCGGGAGTTTCCTCCCTGCCGGGACTGTTCAGCGGCGCGCCCAGGTTGACCGGCTCCAGGTAGCGGCCGCCGGCGTACTTCGCGAAGTAAAGGTCGCTGTCGCCCAGGCCGCCGCTGACGTTGGCATGGATGTACAGGTTGTAGTCCTTGTCGACGGCGAACTGCCAGTGCAGGGGGAAGCGGTTCACCGTTTCGTCGACCGGGCGGGGTTCCGACCAGCCGTCCCGCTCCCTTTCCATGAACCAGATGTGCTCGCCGGTCGGCCGGGTCTCGCCGGGGAGCACCCGGCGGGACATGAAATACAGCCTCTTGTTGTCGGGGGTGAAGCAGGGGACGTCGGCGTCCCGCCCCTCCCCGGTGAAGGGCGCGATCTCCGGATAGGTCCAGCGGCCGTCGCGCAGGCGGCTGACCAGCAGCCGCCCGCTGCTGTAGCCGGATCCCCGCGGAATCACCATCAGGTTCCAGTATGCCTCGCGGCCGTCGGGCGAGAAGGCCGGCGCGCTGTGCAGGCCGAAGCGGCCGTTGACGATGCCGACGGCGAAGGGCTCGGGGGAGGTGCCGGGCTTTTTCTGGCCCAGGCATGGCCCCGCGAGGGCGGGAAAGACCGGCGGGCCCTGTTCGGCGCTCTTGGCCTTGAGCAGCGAAACGACCTCCGCGTTCCCTTCATGGCAGGCCAGGTTGAAGGGGGTCTCTCCCGCCAGCGTGCGCTCGTTTAACCGGGCGCCGCGCGTGATCAACAGGGCGGCAGCCTTCGTCCGGCCGCGCTCGCAGGCGCGGTGCAGCGGGGTCCAGCCGTTGCGGTCCCTGAGGTTCACGTCGAGCTTGCGCTCGAGGAGGTATTTCAGGACGTGCTCCGATCCGCCGTCGGCGGCGGCATGAAGGGCATTTCCCTGCAGATCGTCCTTCCTGGACAAGTCGACGCCGGCGGCCAGCAGGCGGTCAAAGAGCTTATCCAGTCCCTTGGCGAGAGAATAAGAGAATAGTTGAAGCTTCTGTTCTTCGTCCGCCGGGAGGGAGGCGCCGCGGTCGAGCAGGAGGTCGACCAGGGCGTCGAAGCCGCGCCAGGCGGCCAGGTCAAGCGCCGTATCGCCCGAGCGGTCGGCGGCGTTGATACCGGCGCCGGCGTCGAGCAGCAGCTTGGCCATTTCCACGTCGCCCCGTTCGCGGCCGACCAGGATGAGAGCCGTCCGGCCGTAGCGGTTCCGGGCCTCGATGTCCGCCCCCTTGGCGATGAGCAGGCGAGCCACCTCGAGCTGTCCGGCCAGGGACGCCTGCATCAACGGGGTGGTCATCTCTACCGTCACGGCGTTCACCGGGCTTCCCCGTTCGATGAGCCAGCGGGCCATCTCCTTATGGCCGCAGGCGGCCGCGCCGTGCAGCAGGGAGCGCCCCTGGCTGTCCTGGAAGGCAAGGACGGCGGGATCCTTCTCCGCCAGCGCCTGCAGGGCGGGGAGGTCGCCGGCGCGGACGGCTTGCTCTGTCTCGTCGGCAAGCCCCGGCGCGGGCGCTTTCTCCTCCGCAGCGGCGGCGAGGCGGATCGACAGGGCCATCCAGATCAAGAATGGTACGATATGCCTCTTCATCATGTTCTCCAGGAGCGGATCGGATCCCGCCCTTACCGCCTATATAGACGCGCGACTACCCTGGAGTGACTCCGGCGCCACCGATTTTTCGCCGATGGAAGCCAGGAAATTGTCCAGCAGCAGGACGGCCAGCTCGGCCATCCGCGGCTCGTGCTCGCGGCACTCGCGGGTGACGCGCGCCCGGCTTTTCCCGGCGGTCAGCAGTTCGTCGGCATAGCAGCGCGTCCAGCGCTCCGCCTCCCTGGCGGTGACCTCGAGGTGGAATTGCACCCCAACCGCGCTCCCCAGGCGGAAGCCCTGGTTGGGGCACTCCCAGCCCGCGGCCAGGCGCATTCCCCATGGCGGCACTTCGAACGCATCGCTGTGCCACTGGAAGACCGGGAAGCACTTGGGGAAGCCCTGGAAGAGCGGGTCGCTCTCCCCCGCCGCCGTCAGGCGCACGGGGGCCGTGCCGATCTCCTTCACCGGGTTGCGCCGCACGGTGCCTCCCAGCAGCCGCGCCAACAGCTGGGCGCCGAAACAGATCCCCAGGACGGGCCGGCCCTGATCCACGGCCCGCTTGAGGAATCCCGCCTCCTGCACCAGTTCGGGGTGGTCGTGGATATGGTTCGCCGACACCGGCGTGCCGCCGACGATCACGGCGTCCCAACCCTCCGCGTGCGGGATGGGCTCCCCGCGGTGGACCTGGACCGTCCGCAGGCCGATGTCTTTCTCCGCCAGCCGCCGGCCGTACAGGCCGATCCCTTCCTCGCGGCAGTTCTGCAGGACGAGGATTTGCGGCCGGCGCAGCGGTCGAGAGCAGCGGCTCATGGCCGCGGTCCGGGTTCAGGCCCGGCGCCGGCCAGCAGCAGCTTCAGGTTGCGGGCGATGTAGGCCAGGTCGTCGCCGCCGCTGACCCGGGAGAGCCGCTTCTTGAGCACCCGCTCCAGGGAGCCGTCGATGCGGCCGGCGAGCAGGGCGGCCGTTTCCCCCTCGGGGACCTCGCCCAGGTCGACGGTCCGGGCCTGCACTTCCTCGTTGGCCGGGCAGCGGAGCTGGCACTTCAGGCAGCCGACCAGGGCGTTGTGGGCCGTGGCCGGCACCCAGGATGGGATCGGGGCGGGAAGCTCGTTGTAGAGCGTCAGGCAGCGGGCCGGGTCGATGACGAAGTCCTGCCGGCGGATCGCGCCGGTGGGGCATTCCCGCAGGCAGACGGAGCAGCCCTTGCACTCGGGCAGCATGCGCAGGGGGCCCCAGTGATCTTCCAGGGGGCGGCGGCAATAGAACGCCAGCAGCTGGTGGAAGCTGCCGAAGCCCTCGACGTAGGCGATGTTGTTCCGGCCGTAGGCGGCCAGGCCGCTGCGCACGGCGAGCTGCTTCAGCGGCAGGCGGGCCCGCGGGAGATCGTCGGCGGCGGCGGCGATGCCGGCGGCGTAGAGCAGGCCGCGGAAGTCGTCCAGGCCGCGCCCGTCGTCGGCGTAGCCCGACGGGACCCAGACCCGCCGGCTCCGGCCGGCGATCCGGAAGGTGATGGCGGCGTTGGCCAGGGGCAGGGACATGACGACCAGCGAGCCGGTATCGGCCATCCCGGGCGGCAGGGCGTACTGGAACGAGCCGATGATGCCGCGCCAGGTCTTGTCGGCGCTGAGACGGCCCTCGCGGTCGAGCTTGTCCATCCAGTCGCGCAGCTCGGCGACATGGCGCACGGAGACGCTGCGCCAGTGGAAGCCCTCGGTCCCGGGCACGGGGCCGATCGCGCTGGCCCTGGCGGGAAAGGCCCTGCCGGCCAGGCCCAGGAGTGCCGCGGCCTGCGCAGTCCGGCGGAGGAACTCGCGCCGGGTCCAGGATTCACCGCGATCCATGATCGACCGGTCCTCGTCCGCCCGCCGTTGCCGCTGGTGCGCGTATTGTCATTCCGCCTGCGGCTGCAGGCGGCGAGCCAGCTTCATCTGCCGGCCGTTGATGCAGTGCTTGCGCATCTTTTCGAACAGGGCGGTGTACTTGACGCCCAGGATGGCGGCGGCATTGCGCTGGTGCCCCTGGGTCAGGGTCAGGCAGGCGCGCAGGATCCGTTTCTCAAACTCGTCCAGGAACTCCTTCAGCGGCGTGCGCTTGGAGTTGAGGTTGGCCAGCAGGTAGGAGGTCACCAGCGCCTCCAGTGCGGCGTCCAGCGATCGTTCGTTCCCGGTGTCGCCCCAGAAGGGGACGTTCAGGGTGCGCTCGTCCAGGACACAGGGCTGGGTTTCCTGGGGAACCGGCCTCATCCACGGGCCGCGGTTCAGGTTGTCGGCTTGGCCGACGGTCATCGTCTCGTTCATGGATCACCTCGCGTTCACAACCACAATACGCGCGAAACGCCGCGGCGATAACTAGGCGAAGGGTTGATTTTTGAATATAGATCCAAAGTTTTAGACGTTTTCAGCGGTTGCGCATGGGAATCCGAACCTTGTATAATGAGCCTGCGTGTATCGCGGCATGGGCGGGCCGAACGCCCGCCGGCGCGGCAATGAACCCACGGATGCGCTGCTTCTGGCTGGCCTCGCTCCTGGCGGCGGCTCTCTGCCTCAACGGCCAGGGCAGGCAACAGGACGTGGTCCTCGAGGTCGACCAGATTGGCGGCGAGAACCCCCGGATGCCGGCGGGCATCCACGCCGTCCTGCTGGACGAGACCGGCTACCTCTGGATCGGCTCGGCGCAGGGGCTGGCGCGTTACGATGGCTACCGCGTGATCCCGTTCCGCATCGCGGACGGCGCTGCCGCCGATCCGGCGGTGCGCTCCCTGTGCCAGGCTCCCGGCGGCCGCCTCTGGCTGGCGACACCGGCCGGACTGCTGCGCGTCGATCCGGCGAGCGGCCGGGTCGAGCGCTTCCGTCACGCCGCCGGCCGCCCCGAGTCCATCGGCAGCGACGACCTGACCTGCCTGCACGCGGCGCCCGCCCTGCCCGGAAGGCTCTGGATCGGATCGGCCGCCGGCACGCTGGACGCCCTGGACGTGGGCACGGGACGCGTCCGCCGCATGGTCCCCGCCCCCGGCCTGGGCGCCGTGCACGCGCTCGCCAGCGATGCGGCCGGCGTCCTGTGGATCGCCGCCGCCGGCGGCCTGTTCCATTGCCTGCCCGCCGAGGAGCGGGTCGTCGCCGATCCCCTGCCGACGGCCGTGCCCGCGTTGCCCCGGCCGGACGGGGTCAGCTCCCTGTGGATCGATCCCGCCGCCCCGGGCGGCCTCTGGCTGGCCGCCCCGGGAGCCGGCCTGCTGCGCTTCAGCCCGGCGACGGGCGCGTGGCAGCGCTGCCTGGGCGAGGCCGCCGGCGGCGCCCCGGCGCCTGGAGACGTGCGCATCAACGCCATTGCCCCCTTTCCCGACGATGGCGGTAGCCTTTTGCTCGGCACCGACGAGGGACTGTACCGCTACGACCCGATGGCGCAGCGCTGCCGCCGCGTGCCGCTTTGGGTCGACGGCAAGGTGCTGCGCGCAGGCCGCGTCATCCTGTTCATCCAGCCCGACCGCAACGGCATCTTCTGGATCGGGTCGCGCAGCGAGGGGCTCTGCAAATGGAGCCGGTTGCGCAAGAATTTCCACGTCCACCTGCCGTACGGCGAAGAGGGGCCGGCCGGGTCCGGCCGCGGACCGCTGCCCAATCCCCTTGCCAACTGGGTCACCTCGTTCCAGGACCGGGGGCCGGACGGGATCCTGCTGACGACCTACGGCGGCGGCATCCTGTTTTTCGACCGCCGGGACAATTCCTTCCGCCGCCTGCTGCTCGATCGCGGCCGGCCCGGCCGCAAGCTCAACCAGTTCATCACCGATTCGCGCAGCGACCGCGGCGGCGACCTGTGGTTCCTCACCGGCGAGGGCCTGGCGCGCTGCGCGCCCGACGGCCGCCTGCAGCGGCTGTTCGCCGTCAGCGCCGACTTGGCCGAGGAGGTCCTCACCTTCGCCTTCGCCGTCGGCCGCCGCGGCCAGGCCTGGATCGCCAGCGACCGGGGATTGGTCAGGCTCGACACGGGAGACGGCAGCCTGCGCCGCTACCGGCACGACTTCCGCGACCCGCGCAGCCTCAGCCATGACCGCGTCAACGCCGTGCTGGAGGACGACGCCGGCGCCGTCTGGGCCGCGACCGACGAGGGGCTGGACCTATACCGCCCCCAGGACGACGGCTTCGCCGTCTTCCGCAACGATCCCGGCGATCCCCGCAGCCTGGCCAGCAGCCAGGTCAACTCCCTGATGCAGGACAGCCGCGGCCGCCTGTGGCTGTGCACCGCCGGCGGCATCGATCTCCTGGAGCGCAAGGACGGCCGGGTCGCCTTCCGCCATTTCCCGGCGCCGGGCGGCGAACCCGCGCAGCGGATGGTGCTCTCCTTGGTCGAGGAGACGCCGCGTACTTTTTGGGCCGGGACCAGCGCCGGCCTGGCCCGCTTCGAGCCCGAGCGCGGCACCTACACGTTCTATGATCGCCGCGACGGCATCGTGGCGGACGGGGTGGCCGAAGCCTTCTGCGGCCTGCGCAGCCGCGACGGCGAGCTGTTCTTCGGCGGCCGCCGCGGCTTCTTCCGCTTCCGCCCCGAGGGGATCGCCTTCAACCGCCGCCCGCCGCGGCTGGTCTCCACCGGCTACCGCATCTACGACACCCCCGAGGCCGCCGCTGCCGGCGAGATGGTCCCCTTCACCCCGGCCGCCGACGACATTCCCGGCCGCAAGGTCGTGCGCATCGAGTTCGCCGCCCTGGATTTCGCCAGGCCGGAGAAGAACCAGTATGCCTTCCGCCTGGAAGGGATCGACAAGGACTGGGTCTACCAGGGGACGAAACGCGTCTACGAGCTGCCCAAGCTGCCTGTGGGCCGCTACACCCTTCAGGCAAAGGCGGCCAACAACGAAGGGATCTGGAACGAATTCCCCACGGCCGTGCCCGTCCGCGTGCGCAGGCCTCACTGGATTCAATGGCGCTTTCCGGCGCTGGCGGCGCTGGTCGTGATCGCGGCCGCCGGGACCTGGGTGCTGCTGCGCCGGCGTCGGCGCCGGCTGCTGCGCATGGCCGTCCCCGACAACCTGGAGCGGGTGCTGGAGAAGTTCTCCATCTCCAGGCGCGAGGGGGAGATCGTCCGCCTGCTGCTGGCCGGCAAGAGCAACAAGCAGATCGAGGATGAGCTCTATATCGCCATGGCCACGGTCAAGATCCACGTGCACAACATCTACCGCAAGGTGGGCGTGGGCAGCCGGCTGCAGCTGGTGCTGAAGCTGCAGCAGGAAGCGCAGAAGCTCGGCTAGAGCTCGGGGGGAAACGCAACTTGGCGTACGGCGTACGGCACACGGCGTACGGCAACAGCCCAATGAATCTCAGGGAGAACAAAGGGAAGAGGGAGAGAAGGCAGAGGGAAGAGAGAGTGGAAAAAGCCCCATCTCAGTATTTCTTCTTCCCCACTCTGTCTTCCCTGAGTCTTTCCCTCTGACTTCCCTCTGTCTTCTCTGGAGCTTCTGAAGCCGTGCGCCGTATGCCGGGTTCGCCAGCTTACTTCGCCAGCTTCAACGCCCGGTCGACCGCCTTGAGCAGCGGCTTGACCGAGATCTCGGCCCCCACCGCCCTCTTCATCCACTCCTGGGGCAGGATGTTGCCGGCGGCGCACATGCGCTCCATCTCCGGCCCCAGCACCTTGTCCTTCAGGTAATCCTCGAGCTGGAACTGGATGACGTTGCCCAGCGCGTAGTGGGGCAGGTACAGAGTGTAGTCGATCATGTGCGAGTAGACGGCCAGGATCACCTGGTCGCGGACGCCGAAGACCGGCGCGTAGTACTGGTTCCACACCGAGCGGGCGATGTCCAGCACCGCCTCCTTGAGCTGGGCCGGCGTGGCGTCGGGATGGCCGTACAGCCAGTGCCAGGCCTGCATGTCGACCAGCGAAACGCCCATGATCTCGTAGGCGCCCCAGAAGGTGTCGAGCGCCTTCAATTCCCTCCGGCGCGGGTCGGGCTCCTGGACGCCCAGCAGTTCCAGGTCCCGCTCCTGGAAGATGTAGGCGAAGGCCTCGGTGAAGGCGCCGTTGGGCACTCCGGCCAGGGCGTACTCGTCGATCAGGTGCAGGTCGAGGACGTTCTCCACCGCGTGACCGAACTCGTGGAGCGCGATGTTGTAGCCCTTGTAGTTCATGCCGCCGGGGACGATGCGCGTGCGCAGCCGCGACTTGAAGCGGCGGGACTGCGCCTGGGCGTTGTGCCCCGAGCCGCGGGCCGGGTCGACCTGGACCCGGGCGGCGATATAGGCGGCGCGATCGGGGCTGAAGCCGAGCCGGGCCAGGAAGACGGGCAGGTCCTTCTCGAAGGCGGCGGCGTCGGGATACTTTTTCTTGATGATGCGGTCCAGCTCCTCCTCGGGGATGGCGCTTCCCCTGAGCAGGCCCGGGTACCAGATGTCGAACGGCTGCAGCTTGCGGCCCAGCCGCCGGGAGACGAGGGCGGCCACCTTTTTCACCTGCGGCGACGACAGGAGCTCGCGGAACATCGCCTCCGCCTCCGGCTCGGGGATCTCGCGGCCGACATCGAAGGAGCGGCGGATGTGGTCGGGATAGAGCGGGCTGTAGGGATCCATCCGGCGCATGGCCCGGAAGGTGTCCAGGAAGACCTTGTAGCGGGTGTCGGGCTCGGGCACGGACTCGACCGGGCGGCCGTTGTCGAACACGGTGTTGCTGAAGGGATTCCACTGGTAGCGCCCGGAGTTGACCATCACCTCGGGGATCTCCTGGCGGACGATGCGCTCCAGCAGGCGGTAGATGGCATGCTGCCTGACCAGCGGCTGCGGGTCGGCGTAGCGCGCCTTGAGCTCGTCGCGGATGCCCCAGTGGCAGATCAGCTTCATGTCGTCGGGGAACAGCTTCTGGTTGTCGGGCCCCAGCACGCGGCCCATATAGATGTTGTAGTCGGAGATGTAGCGGCCGGCGGCGGCCATGCGCTCCGAGATCTCCTGGCTCACCGCGGCGGGCAGGCGGGTGGTGTTGCTGCCGGCGGTGCGGGCGTAGGCCCACTGCAGGCGGTCCCATTGCGGGGCGCGGGCGGTCTTCTCCGCCAGCGTGTAGACGGGGAAGTTCAGCAGGGTGATGAAGGCGGTCTTGTTCTGGAACAGGTCGTCCGAGAGATGGGCGGCGGGATCGAAGCCGTTCATGGCGATGTCCAGCGGCGTGACCTCGCCCCAGTCGAGGTCCACCGGCTGGTCCTTGTCCAGCGCCATCTCGGCGAACAGGCCGCCGAGGGCCTCGCTGTAGAACCCCAGCTTGCGATACAGCGCCTCCTGCGGCGCCCCGGAGGCGGCGAAACGGTCGCGGCAGAAGGCGGCGAAGTCGGCGGCGCCGCCGTCGGCCTCGAGCCACAGGCCGGCGACCTGGTCGACGCCGCGCTCGACGCGGAAGCGCTCGCCGTCGCCGAAGCGCGCCAGCAGCTCGGCTTTCGCCTGGCGCACGGCGTCGTCGGAAATGAAGCGGGCCGGCGGCTTCTCGGCGGCAAGCGCGGCGGCCATGGTCAGGAATAGAAACAGCAGCGCGGTACGTTTCATGGGGCACCTCCAGGGCAAGGGATCATCCTCGGAAACGGTAGCAGAACGGCCCGCTTTTGGCAAGCTCCTTTTGCCGCCGCGTTTGCCGCTGCTCAGAACTGATAGCGGTAGCTGACCTTGAAGAAGAGGCTCTGGCGGGTCTGGAAGTAGCGGTCACCGGTGACGCCGCGCTGCCAGCCGCCGTCGGCCCAGGAGCGGCTCTCATCGAGCGTGCCGTAGCCGAGATAGAGCACCGTGCCGGGGATATAGGTGAACGAGGCCAGGAAGTCGCCCAGCGCGCGGCGATTGAAGCTGTCGTACTGCACCAGGCCGCGGACGAAGAACTTGGAGCTGAACTGGTAGGTCAGGCGCCCGCGCAGGATCTCCTGGCTGTAGACCCGCTCGCCGCTTTCGATGCGGCGGAAGCGGCAGTTGACCCGCTCCGCGAACAGGTTCAGGCTCCGGCTGGGCTGCAGCGTGAAGTTCGCGTGCCACTGCACGCGGTTGCCCAGGAAGGGCTCGGCGGGGTCATAGTAGATGGCGTCGCCGAAGCTCAGGCAGGAGTGGAGGTTGAGCCACTTGAACGGCTGCAGGTTGACGTAGGCCTGGCCCAGGGTGCGCTGGAACTCCTGCCCGGCCCAGCACTCCTGGGCGAAGTACACGCTGCCGCCGACGCTGCCCTTGAGGATGAAATTACTGTCCAGGCAGAGCTGCAGCTCCCGGTCGTCCATGCCCGAGACCCGGTCGTGGATGACGGCGGCGTACATGTTGGGCACGACGCTCAGGAGCCAGGGCAGGCGCTTCTTGTCGGGGACGAAGCGCTTCTGGAAGTAGAGCTTGAGGGTGGAAATGCCGCTGCGCTGGTAGTAGGCGGTGTCCATCTGGAAGCCGGAGTCGATGCGCTCGACCATGGCCAGGGCGAAGGTGTTTCCCTTGGAGAACCCGTACTCGGCGGTCAGGTAGCCGCCCTGCGCCTCGCCGCCCGCGTTGGGGCGGTCGGAGAAGGAGCGGATGTAGTGGCCGACCAGCTGGTGGTTCTTGAGGAAGCGCAGCGAGAAGTCGGCGGCCAGGGCGCGGTTGTATTCCGCGCCGAACTCGCGGCCGCTGTACAGGAAGCCGACGTAGTTGTCCTTGCCCAGGCCCAGCTTGCCGCGGCCGATCCAGTAGGTCGCCGCCCGCCCCAGGTCCGGGTTCTCGCCGTCCTCCCAGGCGCGGCCCGGCGAGCGGTCGGCGGCGGCCAGCAGGGCGAACGATCCCCGGCCCTGCTCGCCGGTGAGGCGCACTCCCCAGCGCGGATCGACGATCAGCCGCGTGTTCACCGGCAGGCCCATGTTGCCCAGGCCGTCGCCCACGCCGGCCAGGTCGAACAGGTTCCCCGCCTCCATGAAGAAGGGGCGCTTCTCCGCGTACAGCAGGGGATAGCGCTGGTTGGTCGTGACCTGCAGGGCGTCGCTCTCCACCTGGCTGAAATCGGGGTTGACGGTGGCCTCGGCGACGATCGACGAGGTGATGCCGTACTTCAGTCCGAAGCCCAGGTCGCGGGTCTGGTCGGCGCCCGACCAGGAGGAGGGCGAGAGGCGGTTCCAGGCGGAGGAGTAGGTGAAGGAGGGAAGCGCTTCCAGCACCAGCGGCTGCGGCAGCTGGGAGATGCGGATCTCGGCCTGCGAGACGCCGATGCCCTGCCCCGGCACCAGGTGCGGCCAGGAACCGCTCATGCCCAGGCGGCTGATGCGGCGCCAGAACAGCACGCCCATGCGCACGTCCTTGCCGCTGGCGAAGCGGATGTTCTTCAGCGGCTGGCGGATCTCGACGATGTAGCCGTCGGCGACGACCTTGCCGGCGCTGTACCACACCCAGTCGGTGGAGGAGTCCTCCATCTCGCCGGTACGGAAGATGTCGCCCTGGGCGCCGCTGGGGTTGACGAAGAGCTCGTAGCCGTATTTCCTGCCGTTGGCGGTGTCGAGCGACAGGCCGACCCAGTCGTCTTCGAAGATGCCGTCGCGCTTGGTCAGCGAGGTCTTGATCCGGTCGGGCTGGCTGTCGAAGCAATGGAAGGCGAAGTAGAGGTTCTCGCTGTCATAGGTCACGTAGGCCCGCGTGCGCTGGGGCAGCTCGCTGCCGTTGACGGGGTTGTAGGTGATCCAGACGTCGTCGACGACGGCGGCGGTCTTCCAGGCCTCGTCGTCGAGCGAGCCGTCGAGCACCGGCGGCGAGACGGCCTTCGCCGGCGCCAGCGGGAGCACCTTCTGCAGCGGCACGGAACCGTCGGCCATGCCAGCCAGCATCAGCAGCACGATAATCCAAAAAATTGACTTTTTCATTGTCCCTGTGGCTCCTTCCGCTCTATTAGACGCGCGAGCCGGCGCCGGGGTTACCTGAAAAATGACCACGCGCGTGAATGCGTGACTCCGATCCTTGATCGAAGCACAGGGAAGACAAAGGGAGGCCAGAGGGAGGAATGAGGGAAGAGAGAGTGGGGAATACCCTATGGATCAATGCCAAAACCCTTTGCCGAGAAAGTGCCTGTCCAAAAAAAACACATCCTGGACCGCAAGGGGGAAAAGGGAACGACCGGCGGGGGAGGGGTCAGTTCTTCTTCTGCTTGCGCAGCCGGGCGACGATCTTCTCCATCTCGCCGACCAGGCGGTCGAAGCGCTTCAGGGCGATGACGTAGGGTTCGGGGCCGGCCATGTCGACGCCGGCCTTCTTCAGGATGTTCAGCGGGTAGTCGCTGCCGCCCGCCTTCAGCACCTCCAGGTAGCCGTCGCGGGCGCGGGCGTCGCCCTGGGCCACGCGGTCGCTGAGCGCCAGCGAGGCGATGATGCCGGTGCTGTACTGGAAGACGTAGTAGTTCATGTAGAAATGGGGGATGCCGCTCCACTCGCTCTGGATGTAGTCGCCCACCTGGCAGACGCCCTGGTCGTGGCCGTAGTAGCGGCGGGTCAGCTCCAGGTACTTCTGGTTCAGCCAGTCGGCGGTCAGGGTCTGGCCCTGCTCCACGCGCTGGTGCATGGCCAGCTCGAACTCGGCGAACAGCGTCTGGCGGAACAGGGTGCCGCGGAAGCCGTCGAGGTAGTTGTCCAGGATGTAGAGCTTGAACAGGTCGTCCTTCTCGCTCTTCAGCAGGTGGTGCATCAGCAGGTGCTCGTTGAAGGTCGAGGCGATCTCGGCCAGGAAGGTCGTGTAGTCGGCGGTGGGGAAGGGCTGGCTGCGGTCGGAGAAGTAGGAGTGCATGGCGTGGCCGAGCTCGTGGGCGGTGGTGGCCACGGCGTCGTAGTCGCCGTTGTAGTTGAGCTTGATGTAGGGATGGACGCCGTAGACGCCGCCCGAGTAGGCGCCGCTCTCCTTGCCCTGGTTGGGGTAGAGGTCCATCCAGCGCTCATCGAAGGCGCGGCGCAGGCCGGCGGCGTAGTCGGGGCCGAGCGGCTTCAGCGCCGCCGTGATGAGCCGGCGGGCCTCGTCGAAGGTGTAAGTCTTCTCGATGGCCTGGACCGCCTGGGCGTAGACGTCCTCGTAGCGGAACGTCTCCAGGCCGAGCATCTTCTGCTTGAGAGCCAGGTAGCGCTGCAGGGCGGGGAGGAAGGCGTGCACCTGGCGGATCAGCTGCTGGTAGACATCGGGCGAGATGTCCTCGCCGAAGAGGCGGGCGCTGAGGCAGTCGGGGTAGCGGTGGGCCTGGGCGGAGAAGAAGTGCTGCTTCATGGCGCCGTCGACGAGGATGGCCAGGGTGTTCTCGAAGCGCTTCTGGTTCTCCCAGAACGACGTCATCACCAGCGAGCGGTCGGCGGCGTTCTTGGAGCCACGCAGGCGCTGGTAGGCGGCCTGGTCGAGCCGCACCTTGCCGCCGTCGGCCAGGGTGACCTCGGAGCGCGGCAGCTCGACGTTGTTGAGCATGCCCGAGGCGCTCGCCGGCACGCCGCTGAACAGGTGGGTAAGCGCGACGATGCGCTGCTGCTCGCCGGGCAGGACGTGGTCCTTCTCGCGCAGGATGCCCTCGACGGCGAAGCGGTAGACGTCCAGCTTCGGCTCGGCCTTGCGATAGGCGGCGAACCGCTCCGCGCCCAGGGCCAGGATGTCGGGCTGCATGAAGGCCAGCTTGGCGTTCAGCTGCACGAAGCCGGTGCGCACCTCGCCCGCCATGGCCTGGAAGCGGGTATTGCCCATGTCGGTGTCAGCCTGGTGGCTGGCGTAGGCCATCAGCCGCGCTCCCTTCATCTGGATGGCGCTGGCCAGGTCGAGCAGGGACAGCATGGCCGCGGGCGAGGCGGTCCAACCCTTGGCCACCTCGTCGATGCGGGCGATGTCGGCCGTCACCCGCTCTTTCTCGGCCCGCCAGTCGGCCTCGCTGGCGTACAGGTCCTCGATCTTCCAGGTATGCTCGACCGGGACCTCGGCGCGGGGCTTCAGCGAATAGTCGGGGATCTTCTTCATCTCATCGGCCGCCGTCGCCAGGCCCGGCAGCAGGATGGCGCAGAGCGCCAGGAAAACCAGTGATGTACGGTTGCGCATGATCGTTTCTCCTTTGCTTCATGGTACGGATGGGATTATACGGGATTGCGGGCGCAGGGTTCAATTCTCCCCCCCCGTCGGCGACACTGCCACCCCGACCAGTGGGGCCTTTCCTGCCCCACTGTCGGG
>JAEAMF010000555.1_pt1 | contig 43541 bp, 48 predicted proteins | sample 8958721 | NCBI WGS metagenome assembly JAEAMF01 (sample SAMN16933255, study PRJNA681124) | bioreactor sludge metagenome | isolation source: anaerobic bioreactor treating anionic surfactant - SDBS | place: India: Bengaluru | collected 2019-02-28 | reverse complement strand
GGGCTATTTCAGCACAGGTCAGGTGGCCTGTGCTGACTTGATCGGAGAATCCCTAAGCGGATGATGTCCTTCATCGTGCAACCTCCTTTCTTACGAAGTCGTTCCCTATTAATTGCCTAGAGGCAACGTCACTTTGCAGCTCTGATTTCCGCTAGCGCCGCGTCCAAAATCCTCATATCAGGAGGACTTTTTCGATGCCTTGGATTTTAGCCACGCAGCCTCTTTACGTTTCAACAGCTCAATACCATCATCAGTAAAATCATTCCTATAATAGGCTCCACCAACAATCCCCCTCCCCTTCCACCAACAGATTGTTATCTGAAAAATATTTAATTAGCGCCTTTAACGTCCTCCTCGCAACCTCCTGCGATTCAAAGTCAGTAGAAATATTACCCTCCCCATCAACAAGCTTATACGTCGAAACTAATGAGGCGTAATACGCCATGCGGTGGTCGGGGGAGGATGTGTTTGAGCAGGTTGCCGTGGAAGTCGTTGCCGCCGTCGGCGTGTACATGGCAGATGAGATTTTTCGCTGCGTCACGAAACAACCACTCCGAGCGCCCGTCAGGGTATCGGCAGCGCCAGGCAGTGCGCAGCGGGCGACACGAAGGCCGACCGCTGCGCAGTAAGATCAATCAGCCTTAGCCGGCAACCGGCGCGCGCCAGTCATCAGAGCCGGAGGTACCCGAGACCTCATGCGTCCAGGTGATCTTGCGGTAGGTGAAATGCACGTCTTGCAGATGCGTGAAATGCGCGTTGCTTGGGTCCTGGCAGTTGTGCATGTAGTCTTTGATATAGACGATGATCGCGTCTTCCAGGGTGGTGGTGTAGTAATGCTCCTGGGTGCCGGACGCCGAGGTGCGGTACCACTTGATCTCGACCTTTCTAAGCACCTCACCGGACGTCAGTGCCGCCAGCAGCAGCGGCGAAGCCTTATCGAACACTTTGGTGACGACTGCGGGCTTGTGTACGCGCTGACCTGTAGGCTGGCCAGATTGCGGGTCACGGGGAATGATCACTTCGTGCTGGAAGCCCTGAACCATGACCTCATGCTCATGACCTTCCTGGTAGGTGTTGCCGACGGAATCTGCGGTAAAGGCACTGTCCGTAACCAGGCCTTGTTTGGTGCCCACGACGGACATGTATGCAGGAGTAGCCATTGGTATTTTCCTTGCTAAAAAGTCATTAAAACCGTGGGCGAAATCCGCCCCACGACGAAATGACTAATGCCAAGGATCGTGCCAACTTTTTAAAATGCTTTAAAATCATAAGCTTAAAAACAAACCAAACAGAACTGGTCGTTTTTGGCACAAATAATCAGGAAAATGTGCGCACGACGTTGCGCAGTGCTGCGCAACTTCTTGCGCACTAGCCTGTACACCCCGAAATACATGGCCCACACAAATCTATACACAGGGTTATCCACATTTCAGTGCGCAACTTCTTGCGCACAATAGCCTAAAGCCATCATGCAAAAAAATGTGATTAACAGGCTGTTTTTTGCCCGAGAAAATCATCGTTCGATGGGCATCCAGAGTGCAGCAATCAGGGCTCAGGAATTAACCCCAGCCACGCACAGAACGCGTAAAATGCCCGGCATCTTTGACACCGTGCCAAAGCGTCACCCGTAGGAACCCGCAATGAAAATCGACAAAGCCACCGCTATTGCCCGCCGCAACCAGCAATTGGGCACACCGGTGCTGAGCGCCGACAACTGCCTATTCGCCGTGCTCGATCACAAGCGCAATATCTGGTGGTTTGATGTACCGGTGAAGCGCCTGCACACCGGCCTGGGTGACTGGATCAACTTGCTGTTGCACACTCCGGAGAACGACCAGTTGCAGCACCTGAAGGTGCCGACCAGCTTCCTGCGCACACGCCTGGAGGAAATGGAGGTGCGTAATGCGCACAAGCGCCGTACCACCATCAGCCTGGCGCTGAGCGCCGACCGCGATGCGTGGCTGCAGGATCAGCGTCCGGGCGGCAACAATGTCAGTTTCGCCCGGTTCCTGCAGAGCTGATCAGACCCGTTCGATACGGTCGGCGTGGATCACGATCAGGCCGTCCTTGTACAAGGCGCCAATGGCCTTCTTGAAGTTGCCCTTGCTGACCCCGAACAGGTCGCTGATCAGTTGCGGGTCGCTCTTGTCGCTGACCGGCAACACGCCGTTGGCCGCCTTGAGCTTGTCGAGGATCAGGTCGTGCAGGCTGTTAACGGCCTGCTGGCCAATTGGCTGCAGGCTGAGGGCGATCTTGCCGTCGCTGCGCAGTTCCTTGATATAGCCCTTCTCCTGCTTGCCGGAACGCAGGAACTTGAACACTTCGTTCTTGTGGATAAGGCCCCAGTGCTTGTTGTCGATGATCGCCTTGAAGCCCATGGGCGTCTCGCCGGCGACCAGCAGATCGACCTGCTGCCCCACCTTGTAGTTGGCCGGCACCTTGTCCAGGTAACGGTCCAGACGTGAAGTCGCCGTAATGCGGCGGGTGCGTTTGTCCAGGTAGACATGCACCACGCAGTAGTCGCCCGCACGCAGTGGATGCTTTTCCTCGGAGTACGGCATCAACAGGTCCTTGGGCAGGCCCCAGTCGAGGAAAATGCCAATGCTGTTGATCTCGACCACCTTCAGGCTGGCAAACTCGCCAACCTGCACCTTGGGCTTCTCGGTGGTGGCGATCAGCTTGTCTTCACTGTCCAGGTAGACGAAGACGTTGAGCCAATCTTCAACTTCAGTGGGCGTGTCCTTGGGGATGTAGCGGTTGGGCAAAAGGATCTCGCCGTCTGCTCCACCGTCCAGGTACAGACCGAAGTCCGTATGTTTTACCACTTGCAAACTGTTGTAACGCCCAACTAAAGCCATGTCCGAAAATCCTCGTTGCGAGGCCGGTATTCTACACCTGAACCGAAGACACCGCCCGGTCACTGAAGGTCTCTTTCAACCGTTCGTACCTGTGGGGTCGGCAAGAGAGCCTGCCTGTTCTATAAAGAAAGGGCATGCCCATGCAAGGATCTGCTCATGTACAGCCGCCTGTCCAAGTACCTGCGCCCTCTCCTGCTAGCGGTTCTCTGTAGTGCCGCACTGATAGCCTGCAACCGGATTGATCTGGCCTACCGCAACCTCGACATCCTCGTGCCCTGGTCGCTGAACGACTACCTGGACATGAACCGCGAACAGAAAACCTGGCTTAAACAGCGCCTCACGACACATTTGAGCTGGCACTGCCGCACCCAACTGCCGGGTTACCTTGAATGGCTCGATCGGGTGAAGGCGATGGTGGCCAGCAATCAGGTGTCCGAGGCGCAATTGCAGGCGCGCACCAACGAAATCAAGCACGCGATCGACAACGTAGCCAGGCAGATCACGCCTTCGGCGGTAGAACTGTTACGCGCCCTGGATGATGATCAGGTACGCGCCATGCGTCAGGCGTTTACCGAAGATACCCGCGAAAAGCAGGAAATTTACGCCAATACACCCTTCGATAAACAGATCGCCCAGCGTACCCGACGCATGGAAAAGCGTCTGACACCCTGGCTGGGTGAGCTCAGCGCGCAACAGCAGTTGCGGATCACCCAGTGGGCACACTCACTGGGCGCTCAGGGTAATGTCTGGATCACCAACCGCGCAGAATGGCAGGCGCAGTTCAGTGCCGCCGTGGAGCAACGGCAGTCTGCAGACTTTCCAGAGCGCCTGGAGCGTTTGCTGATCGACCGGGAACGTCTCTGGACCCCTGCGTACCGCCAGGCCTACCAACAGAACGAAGCCGCTACCCGCAGCCTGTTGGTCGACCTGATGGCTCAAAGCAGCCCCTATCAGCGGCAACACCTGGAGAAAAAGCTGGCACAGGTGCACCAGGATTTCAGCCAGCTCAAATGCCTGAAGGCGGGCGTCTGACTCACGCTTCGCGGCATTTGCGCCGGTACGGGAAGACGTCGATCACCTTGCCCGCACGGATCGCTTCCTGCAGGCCTTTCCAGTAATCGGCATCATAGAGTTCGCCATGCAGTTGGCTGAACAGGCGACGCTGGGCGCTGTCGGCAAACAGGAACGGCGGAAACTCTTCAGGGAATACATCCAGCGGGCCGATGGAATACCAGGGCTCCGAGGCCATCTCATCCTCCGGGAAGCGCGGCGGCGGGATGTAGCGGAAATTGACCTCGGTCAGAAAGCAGATTTCATCGTAGTCGTAGAACACCACCCGACCATGGCGCGTCACGCCAAAGTTTTTCAGCAACATGTCACCTGGAAAAATGTTCGCCGCCGCCAACTGCTTGATGGCCAAGCCGTAATCCTCCAGTGCATCACGCACCTGGGCATCGTTGGCATTTTCCAGGTAGAGGTTAAGCGGGGTCATGCGTCGCTCAGTCCAGCAGTGGCGAATCAGTACGGTATCACCATGCACCTCGACGGTAGACGGTGCCACCTCCAGCAGTTCGGCCAGGCACTCAGGGTCGAACTTGCTCAGCGGGAAACGAAAGTCGGCAAATTCCTGGGTGTCGGCCATGCGCCCGACGCGATCAACACTCTTCACCAGGCGGTACTTTTCAATCACCGTGGCCCGATCGACACTCTTGGAGGGTGAAAAACGGTCCTTGATGATTTTGAACACTGTATTGAAGCCCGGCAGGGTGAACACGCTCATGACCATGCCACGCACCCCGGGCGCCATGATAAAGCGGTCATCGGTGCTGGCCAGATGGTTGATCAGTGCCCGGTAGAACTCCGACTTGCCATGCTTGTAAAAGCCAATCGAGGTGTACAACTCAGCGATGTGCTTGCCCGGAAGAATACGCTTGAGAAAGCCAACGAACTCGGCGGGCACCGGTACATCCACCATGAAATAGGAACGGGTAAACGAGAAGATGATAGAGACGTCCGCTTCATCGGTAATCAGTGCATCGATCTCGATACCGTGCCCTTCGCGGTGCAGTAGCGGGATCACCAAAGGCCATTGCTCGTCCTGGGTAAAAATCCGCCCGACCAGATAGGCACCCTTGTTGCGGTAGAGCACCGAGGAAAACAACTCGACCTGCAGTTGGGGGTCCTTGCACACCCAGTCCGGCAGGTTTTCTCGAAGTTGCACTTCAAGTCGCGCCAGATCGCCCTGCAAATCGGCATAGGGTACGTCAAACGAATAATCCGCAAAGACCTGCGCAAGCATAGCCGCCAAGTGCCCGTCAGGACGGTAAATGCGCGTTTGCGCGGCTCGCTCGTGACTGCGCAGCGAAGGCCGGGTGGTGTGAATGAACATGCAGCCATCGCTGATCAGGTCATGGCTGAACAGACTGCAGAAAATCGAGTTGTACCAGGTTTCGGAGAGCTCATCGTCCAGTCGTGGATCAATCAGGTCGATATAGGCACTCTTGACCAATGGCCAATAGGCGACATCCAGCAGCACCTCATCGGTAAACGCCTGGTGCAGGCGCTGGCTGACCTCGCTGACCTTGTCTTCGTAAAGGTTGATCCGTGCCGCCGAGGCGCTCTGCGTTTGCTGCCACTGGGCCTGCTCAAAGCGACTACGGGCACCGTCGGTAATACAGCGGAAATGCTCACGGTAGTCGTCGAAACCTTCGAGGATCATCCGGGCAATATCAGCGGCCGGCCATGGCTGGGGCATACAAGGACCTCGGTGTCGTGGATAAAGCCTGAGCTTAGGTCAGTCTCCCACAGGACGAAAAGACTCCTCGCACTGATACTTCGGCCAAAAGCTAGTAAACAGACCTGATTCAGCGCGCCGGTGTACTGCCAATGCCTGCGCATTACCAGATAGCGGACAACGCTACTGCAACCAGCCCACGCGAACGACATGATCCTTACTCAGGAAACCAGCGCAAGAAACAGAGCGAGGCAATCAAGCATTTACCGTAAACTCGCGGCCCGCACCAAGGACCGGAGACCCTAGTGAGCCCTATCGCCCTGACCCGCCTGCTGACCCTCGCTGCCGTGTGGGGGGCCAGCTTTCTGTTCATGCGCATTATTGCGCCAGTACTGGGCACTGTGCCCACGGCGTTCTTCCGTGTTTCGATTGCCTGTGCTGGGCTGCTGATGATCCTTGCACTGCTGCGAGTGGACTGGAATTTTCACGGCAAACTCAAGGCGTGCCTTGTGCTGGGCATGGTGAACTCAGGCATTCCGGCAACCCTGTACTCCGTCGCGGCGCAAGTGCTGCCAGCCGGCTACTCGGCCATTTTCAATGCCACCACGCCCTTGATGGGCGTATTGATCGGTGCGCTGTTCTTTCGCGAACCCATGACCCTGAGCAAACTCGCCGGCATTTTTCTCGGCCTGCTCGGCGTCGGCATTCTCAGTGGCGCCGGGCCGGTAGCCTTCGACCTGAACCTGCTGCAAGGCGCCCTGTCCTGCCTGGCGGCAACCACCTGCTATGGCTTCGCGGGTTTTCTCGCCCGACGTTGGCTCGACCACCAGGGCGGGTTGGACAGCCGCCTATCAGCGCTGGGCAGCATGCTCGGCGCCACTCTGCTGCTGTTGCCCCTGTTCGGCTACAGCGTCATGACCCAGCCACCGGCCAGTTGGGGTGGTTGGGAGGTCTGGTTATCGCTGCTGGGCCTGGGGCTGGTCTGCACCGCCTTTGCCTACATCGTGTACTTCCGCCTGCTCAGCGAGATCGGCCCGGTCAAGTCGTCAACCGTGACCTTCATGATTCCCGCGTTTGGCGTACTCTGGGGCGCCTGGTTACTGGACGAACCGTTGTCTGCTGCCCACCTGTACGGTGGAGCATTGATTGCGCTGGCCTTGTGGCTGGTGCTCAAGCCCAGCGTGATAAGGTAAAGACCTGTACCCATCGTTGAGCGCATTGCCAGGCGCGGCGTACGGCTGGCTGCCTGTACGCCGTGCCAGGCTCAGTTACCGCTAGGCCTCTTCAACCCTGCCTGACTGAAGCGCGTAGGCCGGCTTGCCGAAGACGAACAGCAAGCCGATAACGATCAACCCCATGCCCAGTACACTCAGCAATGCCAGTCGGTTGCCAAAGATCAGGTAATCCATGATGGCGGTCACCGCCGGTACCAGGTAGAACAAACTGGTGACATTCACCAGATTGCCCCCGGCAATCAACCGGTAGAGCAGCAAGGTGGCGAACACCGAAACCACTAATCCCATCCATAGCACCGACAGCAGCACGTCACTGCCCGGATCGATATGCAGCGGCTGAAAGGGCGCGAACACCCCACACAGCAGCAACCCTGCCAGGTACTGCAACGGCAGGGTACCCAATGGATTAGTGGTAATACGTTTTTGCATGATCGTGCCCAGGGTCATGCTCGCCAGCGCTAGCAACGCGAAACACATGCCGGCAAGCGATACGCCTCCCAAGCCTATGCCCTGATAAACCACCATTACCAGCCCGGTCAGGCCCAGGCACAAGCCAAACAGCCGATTCCAGGAGCGCTGACGCTCCATCAGCACGATGGTGAGAATCGGCTGCACACCCATCACGGTGGCCATTACCCCGGGTGTGACGTGACCATCCAGGGCCAACAGGTAGAAAATCTGATAAGCGCCAAGCAGCACGCACCCTGTTGAAATCGCCTGCAGCCACGCGCGCCGGCCTTGCGGCCAACGCAATTTCAACAAGGGGCCAAGCAGCAGTAACGCTGCCAGGGCGATGACAAAACGGATCAGCAGAAAGGCAAAGGGACTTGCGTGGGCCAGCCCCCACTTGGAAACAATTGCGCCACTGCTCCAGAGCAGGACGAACAGGCTGGTCGTGGCCGCCGCGGCCACGGATTCTTTCGAAATAACAGACATGAAATGCCACCTGTATTCGGGCAAGTAAGCCGAACGGTGCTGCCGCAAAAGGACAGTCAACCGCTTTCAGTAGTGTTCAGGCGTAATCGGGGGATGTCGCAGCACCAGCTGCTCAGCCCACTACGACAACCACGCCTGGGGGTGCTACGACACACCCTGGAACGCCACTGACAGGTGGTGGGTAATGGCTGATCATGGCCGGCTGCTGCGCGCCACGCACGACAACTACCGCGTCGGGCGCGGCAGCGTATGCAGTGACTGGACAGAATGCGGGCATGATCAGTTCTTCAATAGAGGGAATAACGAAAGGCACATGGCCTACCGGGCCTGACTATAGTCAGCACCCGGTAACAGCGCAAGGGGTCAGAACAACCAGCGATACAACAGGTAGGCAACAAGCACGGCCAGCACCGGGCGCATGACCCGATAGGCTTTTGGGTTGGCCCGCTTGAACTGCTTGACCTTGCTACTGATGACGTTACTGAAACGCTTGCTCCAGGCATACGCCTGGTTGATACCGCCAACACGCTCGTCATCGGTGTTCTGCGGTGCCGTGGCACGGCCAAGGAACGCACTGACACTGCGGTTGATGCGTGTCATCAGCGGGCTGCTGAGCGGCCGTTCGATATCACAGAACAGGATCACGCGCGTCGTGTCGGTTTCGTTTTTCACCCAATGCACGTACGTCTCATCGAACATCACATCTTCACCGTCGCGCCAGGCATACGCCTGACCATCGACGTAGATCCGGCAGTCGTCCGAGTTGGGCGTCGACAGGCCCAGGTGATAACGCAGGGAACCGGCAAAGGGGTCACGGTGCGGGTTCAGGTGGCTACCACCAGGCAGCAGGGCAAACATGGCGCCCTTGACGTTGGGGATGCTGCTGACCAGTTCAACGGTCTTCGGGCACAGTGCGTTGGCCGACGGCAGCGACTTGTCGTACCACTTCAGGTAGAAACGCTTCCAGCCCTTCTTGAAGAACGAGCCGAAACCGGCGTCGTTGTCTTTCTCGGCAGCACGAATGTACCCCTCGTCGAAGAGGTGCATGGCCTCCTCGCGGATCACTTCCCAGTTGTCCTTGAGCACATCCAGCTCCGGAAACCGGTTGCGGTCCAGGTAGGGCTTGGACGGTACCCCGGAAAACAAGTACATCAAGGCGTTGTAAGGGGCGAACAATGCCGAATGGTTGACGAACTGGCGCAACAGCGGCAAACGCGCCTTGCCGCGCAAATGTACATAGAGCGTGCTGCCGAAAAACAGCAGCAGTACACCCGCCTTGGCGACAAAGGAAAAGGTCATGCAACACTCCTTGGAATTTCGATCAGGCCATCGCTGCCGATTAATCGGCCATGATAAACCGATCCGGCCCTGGTAAAAACAACCAGAGCCGGACAATCACTGTTAAGGATTGTGCAACAAAGCGCGGCAGCGAATATTGCCGCGGATCAGGCAAACCGGCACAGACAGCGGTATTACTGCTGGTTTTCCTGATCGGTGAACAGATCACTGAACAACATGCTCGACAGGTAACGTTCGCCGGAGTCGGGCAGGATGACCACGATGGTCTTGCCCTGCATTTCCGGTTTTTCGGCCAGGCGTATCGCCGCCGCCATCGCGGCACCACAGGAAATGCCACAGAGGATGCCCTCCTCCTGCATCAAACGCCGGGCCATGGTCTTGGACTCTTCATCGCTGACCAACTCGACCTGATCGACCATCGACAGGTCGAGGTTCTTCGGCACGAAGCCTGCGCCAATACCCTGGATTTTGTGCGGGCTGGGCTTGATCTCTTCACCGGCCAGTGCCTGGGTGATGACCGGCGATACCATGGGTTCCACCGCCACCGACAGAATCGCCTTGCCCTTGGTCTTCTTGATGTAACGCGAAATGCCGGTGATCGTGCCGCCCGTACCGACACCCGCTACCAGCACATCCACCGCACCATCGGTATCGTTCCAGATTTCGGGCCCTGTGGTTTTTTCATGAATCGCCGGGTTTGCCGGGTTATCGAACTGCTGTGGCATGAAGTACTGGGCAGGGTCGCTGGCAACAATTTCGTTGGCCTTCTCAATGGCGCCTTTCATCCCCTTGGCAGGTTCGGTCAACACCAGCTCAGCACCCAATGCTTTGAGCACCTTGCGACGCTCGATACTCATCGACGCCGGCATGGTCAGCACCAACTTGTAGCCACGGGCCGCCGCGACAAACGCTAGGCCAATACCGGTGTTACCCGAGGTCGGCTCTACGATGGTCATGCCAGGCTTGAGCTTTCCGCTGCCTTCAGCATCCCAAATCATGTTTGCGCCAATTCGGCATTTGACCGAATAGCCAGGGTTACGCCCTTCGATCTTGGCCAGAACGGTCACTCCGCGCGGGGCGATACGGTTGATCTGCACCAGCGGTGTATTACCGATGGAATGCGCGTTGTCAGCAAAAATGCGGCTCATGGCGGGGTCCTTTTGGCACCGTGCGAAAACTTCAAGGGTAAGCCTGCCCCTGAAGTGCGTCCAGCCCTCAAAAGGACAAACATCCGCCACATCAGTCACCAAGTGACGGAGCATTCAGAGACTGAATGCTCCGTCTGCGTTCCCAGCCAAGCGGGCAGCGCGTTATAGTCGGGGATAACCATTTTTCCACCAAGGGCCACGTACCCTTGGGGCTACGTTAGAGGATCGCTACATGAAGTTCGAAGGCACCAGCGCTTATGTCGCCACAGACGACCTGAAACTGGCGGTCAACGCGGCGATTACCCTGGAACGCCCGTTGCTGGTAAAGGGTGAGCCCGGCACCGGCAAGACCATGCTCGCCGAACAACTGGCCCAATCCTTTGGCGCCAAACTGATCACCTGGCACATCAAGTCCACCACCAAGGCCCATCAGGGGCTGTATGAGTACGATGCGGTCAGCCGCCTGCGCGACTCGCAACTGGGTGTGGACAAGGTGCACGACGTGCGCAACTACCTGAAGAAGGGCAAGCTCTGGGAGGCGTTCGAGTCCGAAGAGCGCGTGATTCTGCTGATCGACGAAATCGACAAGGCTGACATCGAGTTCCCCAACGACCTGTTGCAGGAACTCGACAAGATGGAGTTCTACGTTTACGAGACCGACGAGACGATCAAGGCCAAGCAGCGTCCGATCATCATCATTACCTCGAACAACGAAAAGGAGCTGCCTGATGCCTTCCTGCGTCGCTGCTTCTTCCACTACATCGCCTTCCCTGACCGCGACACCCTGCAGCAGATCGTCGATGTGCACTACCCCAACATCAAGAAGGACCTGGTCAGCGAAGCACTCGATGTGTTTTTCGACGTGCGCAAGGTACCGGGCCTGAAGAAAAAACCCTCTACCTCTGAACTGGTCGACTGGCTCAAGCTGCTGATGGCCGACAACATCGGTGAAGCCGTGCTGCGCGAGCGCGATCCAACCAAGGCCATTCCGCCGCTGGCTGGCGCCCTGGTCAAGAACGAGCAGGACGTACAACTGCTGGAGCGCCTGGCGTTCATGAGCCGTCGCAGCAATCGCTGATCTGCCACAGACCAATCAGGGGCAACTGCCATGCTGCTCAACCTGTTCAATGAAATGCGCGCGGCAAAGGTACCGGTGTCGGTACGCGAGCTGCTTGATTTGCTCAACGCACTCAAGCAGGGCGTGACCTTTGCCGACATGGACGAGTTCTACTTCCTGTCACGGGCGATTCTGGTCAAGGATGAACGCCACTTCGACAAGTTCGACCGCGCCTTCTCGGCCTACTTCAAAGGCCTGGAAAACCTCGATCAACACCTGGAGGCGCTGATTCCGGAAGACTGGCTGCGCAAGGAATTCGAGCGCTCGCTCAGCGACGAAGAACGCGCACAGATCCAGTCCCTTGGCGGGCTGGACAAGCTGATCGAGGAGTTCAAGAAGCGCCTGGAAGAACAGAAGGAACGCCACGCCGGCGGCAACAAATGGATTGGCACGGGCGGTACCAGCCCCTTCGGCTCCGGCGGTTTCAACCCCGAAGGCATCCGCATCGGCGATGCCGGCAAACGTCAGGGCAAAGCGGTCAAGGTCTGGGACCAACGCGAATACCGTAACCTCGACGACCAGGTCGAACTGGGCACGCGCAATATCAAGCTGGCCCTGCGCCGGCTGCGCAAGTTCGCCCGCCAGGGGGCGGCCGACGAACTGGACATCGACGGCACCATCGACCATACCGCCCGTGATGCCGGCTTGCTGAATATCCAGATGCGCCCAGAACGACGCAACAGCGTAAAACTGCTGTTGCTGTTCGATATCGGCGGCTCGATGGACGCCCACGTGAAGATCTGCGAGGAACTGTTCTCGGCCTGCAAGACCGAGTTCAAGCACCTTGAGTACTACTACTTCCACAATTTCATCTACGAATCGGTGTGGAAGAACAACCTGCGTCGCACCTCCGAGCGCACCTCCACCATGGACTTGCTGCACAAGTACGGTGCCGACTACAAAGTGGTGTTCGTCGGTGATGCGACCATGGCGCCCTACGAGGTCACCCAGCCCGGCGGCAGCGTCGAGCACTGGAACGAAGAGGCGGGCTACGTCTGGATGCAACGCTTCATGGAGAAGTACAAGAAGCTCATCTGGATCAACCCCTACCCCAAGAACACCTGGGGGTATACGGCCTCAACCAACATTGTCCGCGAGTTGATCGAAGACCGTATGTTTCCACTGACCCTGCGCGGGCTTGAGGAAGGGATGCGGTTTCTGTCCAAGTAAGAGAACAACGCCCGGAACCACACCTGGCGATGGGCATTCACTCAAACTGACGCAGAAACGCCAGCTGCTGCTCGTATGCCTGTACCTGCAGCACCGGCCTGAAGGTGACGACGTTTTCAGGCAGGCACTGTGCCAGTCTTGCCAACGCCAACGGCGTCAGTGCGCCAAGGCGCGGGTAGCCGCCAATGGTCTGCCGATCGTTGAGCAGCACAATGGGCTGACCGTCCGGTGGTACCTGCACCGCGCCCAAGGGAATGCCCTCGGAAATCATCGGTTCTCCCTGGTACTGCAAGGCTGGGCCAAGCAAGCGAATACCCATCCGGTCGGCGCGACGATCAAGTGCCCACGCTGAGTTGAACGCATCGAACAAGCTCTGGCCACTGAAGTCGCCAATCTGTGCGCCCAGCACCATATCCAGTGGTGCATTGCTGCGCAGGTCGGGGCGCTGCTGAACAGGAACTTCCCGTGGGCCTGAGGCCACGCCCGCGTAGGTCAGGTACTCACCCTCGGCCAAGGGCGCCCCAAAACCGTCCAGGCCACCCAACCCTTCACGTACCACGCAAGCACAGCTTCCCAACACCAACGGCGCGACAAAGCCTGCTGGTGCTGCCAGGTAAGCCCGCGCCCCCGACAATGGCTGGTTGAAGCGTAAGCGCTGGCCTTTTCTCATCGTGAAGCTGCGCCATGGCGCCAGCGGTTGGCCATCGAGCCGTGCATCCAGGTCGGCACCCGCCAGCGCCAGGCAAGCGTCCTGTTCTGCAATCAGGCTGAATCCACCCAAGGCGATTTCAACCACCGGGGCATCAAAGGCATTACCCAATAGCCAGTTGGCCCAGCGCATCGACACCCAATCCAGCGCTCCGCCCTGAGTGACACCCAAATGGCGCACGCCAAAACGCCCGGCATCCTGCAAGAGACACAATGGCGTGCTGGCCTCAATCATCAGTCGGCTCATGCCTGCACCTCCAATGGCGTATCGTCACCACCCAGGCGCATGAACGTCGCATGATCGACGGACACAAAACGCACCCGATCACCAGGCTGCAACAGGCTGTAGCCCTCACGATCACGGTCAAACAGCGCGCTTGGCGTACGCCCGATCAGGTTCCAGCCCCCTGGCGATACGGCCGGGTAGGCCGCGGTCTGGCGCTCGGCGATCCCCACACTGCCGGCCGCCACGCGCTTGCGCGGGGTTGCCAGACGCGGGCTCGCCAGGCACTCATCAACCAACCCCATAAAGGCAAAACCCGGCGCAAAGCCCAGCGCGAACACCTGGTACTCGCGCTCACTGTGCAGGCGAATCACCTCAGCCAGCGACTTGCCAGTGCGCTGCGCCAGCACTGTCAGCTCCGGGCCGACACTGGGGTCATACCACACCGGTATTTCATGACGCCGACCAGCACTGCCAGGGTCAGGCTGCACATGCGCCAGCGCCTGTTCAATGCAACTGCGCGCCTCAGTGGGGGACATCTGCAGCAGGTCGAACTGCACCATCAACGTGGTGTAGGACGGCACCAGGTCCACAAGACGCCCGCCAAAGGCGGCCTGCAACCGCTGACGTGCCGCCAGCATCCAGGGCATGTTGGCTTCATCAATGACATCGAACAACCGCACCATCAGGCTGTCGACAGCAACCACTTCGATCCGCAGCTTCATGACGTCACCAGCGCATCGAGGGCCTGACGGATCTGCCGTACAGCCGCCACCGAGCTGTCGTTATCGCCATGCACGCAAAGCGTCTGGGCCCTGAGCAGCACCTGGCTGCCATCACTGGCCGTTAGCGCCTCGCCGCGTGCCAGGCGCAGCGCCTGCTCGACAATCCGCGCGGGGTCATGATGCACAGCACCCGGCAACCGCCGCGACACCAGCCGACCGTTTGGGTCGTAAGCCCGATCCGCAAATGCCTCGAACCACAACGTCACACCATACTCGCGGCCCAACGCCACTGCCTCGCTATCATCGGCAGTAGCCATCAGCATCAAGGGCAATTGCTGATCGTAGGCAACAACGGCCTCCAGCACTGCGCGCAACGTTCGCGGATCGGCCATCATGTCGTTATAGAGCGCCCCATGGGGCTTGATGTAGGCCACCCGGGTGCCTTGCGCCCGGCAAATCCCCTCCAGCGCACCCACCTGGTAGAGCAGCAGGTCGCGAACTTCCTCGGCGCTACAGGCCATGGAACGGCGACCAAACCCCACCAGGTCTGGATACGCCGGGTGGGCGCCAATGGTCACGCCATGGGCAACGGCCAAGGCCACAGTCTTGCGCATGATTCCTGGGTCGCCGGCATGAAAGCCACAAGCGATGTTGGCGCAGTCGATAAAGGGCATGACCTCGGCATCCAGGCCCATGGTCCAGCTACCAAAGCTCTCACCCATGTCGCAATTGAGTAACAGGCGGCTCACACGCGTTGCTCCTTCGTCCATCTCTTCTGCCCCCTACCTTAACGCGCTTCAAGTTCTTTACCGCGCGTTTCTGGCAAGCTCAATGCTGCCAGGATCACTACGCCATACGACACGGCGGCAAAACCACCAATTCCAAAGCTCAACGGGACTTTCTGGCTAAGCAGGCCGATCAGCAACGGAAAGAATGCCGCCAGCGCCCGACCGATGTTGTAACAGAACCCCTGCCCCGAACCACGAATGCGCGTCGGAAAGAGTTCGGTCAAAAACGCCCCCATACCGCTGAAGATACCTGAAGCGAAGAAACCCAGTGGAAAACCCAGCCAGAGCATCACACCATCACTGACCGGAATCTGGGTGTACAACAGCACGATCACGAACGAGCCGACGGCAAAGAGAATGAAGTTCTTTTTACGCCCCAACAGATCAGTGAGGTACGCGCTGATCACATAGCCGACGTAAGAGCCAAAAATCACCATGGCCAGGTAGCCACCCGTTCCCAGCACGCTCAGGCCGCGTTCGTTCTTGAGGAACGTTGGCAACCACGACGTGATGGCGTAATAACCGCCCAGCGCACCGGTGGTCAGCAGCGATGCCCGCAAGGTAATCGAGCGCATGCCCGGAGCAAAAATTTCGTAGAAGTGCGACGGTGCTTCTGCTGATTCAACCGCCTTGGCTGCACGGTAGACCTCAGGGTCCTTGACCAGGCGACGAACGAAAATCACAAACACCGCTGGAACCAGCCCCAGCAGGAACAATGCGCGCCAGGCATCTTCGGCTGGCAGCAACGAGAACAGCACAGCGTAGAGGATTGCTGTCAGCCCCCAACCAATGGCCCAACCGGATTGCACCATGCCTACGGCCTTGCCCCGATCCTGGGCACGGATGACCTCACCGATCAGCACCGCCCCAGCAGTCCACTCGCCGCCGAAGCCGAAGCCCATCAAGGTCCGAGCGATCAGCAATTGCTCGTAGTTCTGGGCAAAGCCACATAGAAAGGTGAAGAACGCAAACCAGAGCACCGTCAACTGCAAGGTACGGACCCGGCCAATACGGTCAGAAAGAATCCCGGCAATCCAGCCGCCCAACGCTGACGCGATCAGGGTAGAGGTATGAATCAGGCCCGCCTCGGCAGTGGTGATCCCCCACAGCGCGATCAATGTCGGGATCACGAAGCTGAGCATCTGGGTATCCATGCCATCAAGGCCATAGCCGATCTTGCAGCTCCAGAATGTTCGACGCTCTTGCTTGTTGATGTTGCGGTACCAGGCAAATGGCCCGGCCACATCACTGCATTTGACCTGTTGCTGCACGCCAGATGGGTTCATGCTTGCCTCAGCTTGTTGGTATTGTTTTTAAGGCGACGCTCTGTGTCGCAGCCTGGCGAACATTTTTTGACGTCAGGCAGGTGCCCGTCCAACGAGAAAAAGCTGCGGTCTGGCATAAGAAAAATTTGATTGCCCTGCTTGAGCGAGCCTGCAATGAATCTCAAATTCCTCGAAACCTTCGTCTGGGTGGCCCGCCTGAAGAGCTTTCGCCTGACGGCCGAAAAACTCTTCACCACGCAGGCCTCGATCTCCAGCCGTATTGCTGCACTGGAAGCAGACCTCGGGGTGCGGCTGCTGCTACGTGACTCACGCGGCGTCAGCCTGACGCCCGAAGGCAGTAAGGTGCTGGAATATGCCGAACAGATGCTGGGCACCGCCAAGGCCCTGAGGCAATCGCTGGACAGCGACCGAGCCAAGGTCGGACGCATACGCCTGGGGGTGATGGACACGGTCATTCACACCTGGATGAGTACCCTGGTGTCGGAGTTGATGGAGCATTACCCGCAGGTCGAAATCGAGCTGGTCGCCGATACGGCACTCAACCTGCGTGAACAACTGCAGAAGGGCTTCCTCGATGTCATCCTGCAGACCGACCTGCTCCGCGAAGCCTCAATCCGCAGCCTCGACCTGGCGCGGTATCCCATGGGCTGGATCGTCGCCAGTCAATCGATCTACAACCGGGCGTACACCTCACTGGCTGACTTGGCCCGTGAGCGCATCGTCACCTTCTCAAAGAACTCGCGCCCCCACCAGGAAGTCTTGAGCCTGTTGCAGGCGGAAGGCGTCAGTACGCCTCGGCTGAACTGCGTGAACTCCGTGGCCGCCATCACACGCCTGCTGCGCGACGGGTTCGGCATCGGCGCCTTACCGCCGGCACTGGTCAGCGAAGAACTGGCACGGGGCGAACTCAGCCAACTGCACCTTGAGCGACAACCGCCAAGCCTTGAACTGGTGGTAGCCTGGCAAACCGGGGTGCAATGGACGGACGAGGTCGTCGCCCTGTGCCGTAACGTGCTCGAGCGTTATGCCAGCCATGCCGGAGCGCAGCACATCGTGCTGGTTTAACGCCAGCTCGGCTGCACCGGCTTGCGCCGCCCGCCCAGCAATACCCAGCCGATCAACAACAGTAAGCTCTCCAGCAGCAATGCCGGTAACAATGCGCACCCCAGGCCCCAGGCAATCGCCTCGGGAACCAGCAAGACCTGATAGCTGTAGCCCTTCAGTGTTTCGTCGCGTAACTGAGCATCGGCAGCCACCAGCACATGCCAGGTACGGGCCAGCCACGGCCCCTGCAGGATCTGCCATTCGCCCTCAAGCAGGCGGTTGCGGCCGAGCAGGCTATCGATACTGTCTGCATCACTGCGGAACACCGGGTCGTCACTGGCCCGGTAATGCCGCACCAAGGCCTGCAGATCGCCGTTGAAGAAACGTTGAGCCGTCTGCTCAAAGCCCTTTAGCCCTTCACGCGACTCCAACAGATGGGCCTGCACCCGCTGGCTGTAGTCATTGATCAAACCGGGCACCTGCACACCCAACAGCAAACCGCAGGTGAACAACAACAGCCGCAAGTAGCTCCTGAGCATGATGATCCTTATTCCGTCCGGCCTTGAGCGATACATTCCCCGCGCCGCCAAAGCCCCCACTGCCCGGGCTCATAACGGTGCCAGGTTTCGTTCTCGGTCAGCGCTTCGGTGGCGATGACCGTGACAACATCATTGGGTGTTGTTTCAGCCTGAAAGTCGACGATCATGTCGACATCTTTCAAACGGGCCGGGCCGAAAGGCGCGCGCCGGGTGATATGCACCAGTTTGGTCGAGCAATAGCAGAACAGCCAGTCACCATCGCTGAGCAGGCCATTGAACACGCCCTTGCTGCGATACTCATCGCACGCAGCAACCAGCACCGGCAGCAGTTGCTCGACGTCGACCGGCTCCGGGAACGCCTCGCGCACGCGGTTAAGCAAATCGCAAAACGCCGCTTCGCTGTCGGTATCACCCACCGGACGGTAGAAGGTCCTCAAGGCCTGGAAGCCCGCCAACTGGCCGTTGTGGGCAAAGCACCAGTTGCGCCCCCACAGCTCACGAACGAACGGGTGGGTATTGGACAGGCAAACCTTGCCGACGTTGGCCTGGCGAATATGCCCGATGACCACCTCACTCTTGATCGGGTAGCGCTGTACGAGGTTGGCCACTTCCGACTCACAACTTGCCGCTGGGTCCTGAAACAGTCGCAGGCCGCGGCCCTCGTAAAAACCGATACCCCAGCCATCGCGGTGAGGGCCAGTGCGGCCACCGCGCTGCATAAGCCCTGTGAAGCTGAAAACGATATCAGTCGGCACATTGGCGCTCATGCCCAACAATTCACACATGCTCGGTTCTCGCTTCTGAGGCAGGCGTTAGAGGCGTGGTTCAACCCGTAGCGAACCACTGCTGGCTGGTGGCTCGTTGCGGTAGCGGCCAGGGTCGGAGCTGGTGAACGGTTGGTCCTGCTCTTCAAGCGCGTTGGCACGCTGCTGGGCAGCCGCTTCGGCAGCTTCACGGCGAGCACGGGCGTTGCGCTCCAGCGGCCAGCGCACCAGTACGAACAGCAGATAGGCGACAAAGGCAAACATGCCGTACATGGCCAGGTCAGACGCGGCGCGCAGCACATTACTACCCACCTTGAAGGCCAGGTCCAGGGCACTGATGGCAATGGCCGGTGCGAACAGGTCACGGCCAGGATCGACAATGGTCGGGGTGAACAGCAACACCGCGACGGCCACCCGCAGTGGCTCGCGCAGCCAGCGCCACATCCAGCGAGTCAGGCGAAACCAAACCAACAGGCAGCCCAAGGCTGCGAAGGCATAAAGGCCCCAGGCGAGCAGATAATCGTTCTCGGTCATGACGTCCGTGGCAAGCTAGGCAAATAGACGCTTATGATAACGATTTTTCCGCGTGCCGGCGCCCCCTGTCTGAGACGGCCTCGCCGCCGATCTGCCAAGAGAACTTCCAATGCCCACCGTTTCCCCCGTTTCCAACGCCCCCGTGGCCCACAAAGCTGCCGGCAGCGACCCTTATGCCTGGCTGCAGGAACGTGACACGCCTGAGGTCATGGCCTATCTGGAAGCCGAGAATGCCTATCAACAGGCGCAGCTCGCTGACCAGGCCGAGCTGCGCGAACAGCTGTTCCAGGAGATCAAGGGCCGGATCAAGGAAACCGATCTGTCGCTGGCCTCGCCATGGGGACCGTACCTTTACTACACCCGCACCACCGCCGGCGACGAGTACCCCCGCCACTACCGCTGCCCACGCCCGGCTGACGACTCGCCGACCGTAGACGAAAGCCGCGAAGAACTGCTGCTCGATCCCAACAGCCTGGCCAATGGCGGCTTCCTGTCGCTGGGCGCGTTCAATGTCAGCCCCGACCACCAGCGCCTGGCCTACAGCCTGGATACCAGCGGCGATGAGGTTTACACCCTGTACGTCAAAGAACTGAGCAACGGCGCCGTCCAGGCACTGCCGTTCGACGACTGCGACGGCAGCATGACCTGGGCCAACGACAGCCAGACACTGTTCTTTGCCGAACTGGACGACACCCACCGCCCCTACAAGCTGCTGCGTCATCGCCTGGGCAGCACTCAGGCCGAAACGGTGTTCGAGGAGGCTGACGGGCGTTTCTTCCTGACCTGCTACCGTTCAAGCTCCGAACGTCAACTGGTCCTGCTGCTCAACAGCAAGACCACCAGCGAAGCCTGGGTGCTGGATGCCGATCACCCGCAAGCGAACTTCACGTGCCTGGCGCCACGCGTCGAAGACCATGAGTACTACCCTGACCACGGCCAACTTGACGGTGAATGGCATTGGTTTATCCGCAGCAACCAGCACGGCATCAATTTTGCGCTGTTCCACGCAGTGGCCGACAGCATCCCGACACGCGACCAGTGGCAGGTGCTGGTACCCCATCGCGAGCAGGTGATGCTCGAAGGTTTCAGCCTTAATGCCAGCGCCCTGACCCTGAGCCTGCGTGAAGGCGGCCTGCCGATCATCGAAGTGCAGCCTCAAGGTCGTGCTGCCTACCGCGTCGAACTGCCCGATGCCGCCTACAGCCTCTACGTGCAGGACAGCCTGGAGTTCACCAGCACACGAGTCCGCCTGCGCTACGAGGCACTCAATCGCCCGGCACAGGTCAGGCAGCTGGAGCTGGCAAACGGTGCGCAACAGGTCCTCAAGCAGACCCCCGTACTGGGCCCGTTCGATGCTGACGACTATGTCAGCCAGCGCCTGTGGGCTACCGCCGCCGACGGTACACGCGTGCCGATCAGCCTGGTTCAACGTCGCCAGGACGTCGGCAAGCCCGTTCCGCTGTACCTGTATGGTTACGGCGCCTACGGCGAAAGCCTCGACCCCTGGTTCTCTCACGCTCGCCTGAGCCTGCTTGAACGCGGCGTGGCCTTTGCCATCGCCCATGTACGTGGCGGCGGCGAGTTGGGCGAAGCCTGGTACCGTGCAGGCAAGCAGGAGCACAAAGGCAATACGTTCAGCGATTTCATCGCCTGTGCCGAGCACTTGATTGCCAGCAACGTCACCCAGGCCGAGCAGTTGGTCATCAGTGGTGGCAGTGCTGGCGGCCTGCTGATCGGGGCGGTACTCAACCAGCGCCCGGAACTGTTCAAGGCGGCCATCGCCGAGGTGCCTTTCGTCGACGTACTCAACACCATGCTCGACCCGGATCTGCCATTGACCGTTACCGAGTACGACGAGTGGGGCAACCCTGAAGAGCCAGCCGTCCATGAGCGGATCAAGGCCTACGCACCGTATGAGAACGTCAAGGCTCAGGCGTACCCCGCACTGCTGGTGATTGCAGGCTACAACGACAGCCGCGTGCAGTATTGGGAAGCCGCCAAATGGGTGGCGAAGCTGCGGGCAACCAAGACCGACGACAACCTGCTGCTGCTCAAGACCGACCTGGGCGCAGGCCATGGCGGTATGAGCGGTCGCTACCAAGGGCTGCGCGATGTAGCGCTGGAGTACGGTTTTGTCTTCAAGGTGCTGGGCCTGGCGTAACGCCGTTTTTGACTGCCGCACCACGCCTGAGCAAAGCCGCCCATCGACCTAGTCCTTGGTCGGCTTGTCGACGTCTGGCGCGGGGGTCAGCCCCGGTAGTGGCTGATCTTTCGGCGGGTTCGGCAGCGGCATCGGTGGCAACAACGGCGAACCGCTGCGGCTATCGCCAGCCTTGGGGATACTTGGTGGTGCCACCTGCGGGTATGGGGTCGGCGTTGGCGTTCCCGGCGCTCCCGGAACGGGCGCGATAGGCCGTGGTTGCAGGTCCTGGGCTGAAGCAGCCCCCAGGGTAGTCAGGACCATTACTGCTGCAATCAGATAGCGCATACCAGTGCTCCTTCGGGCCGTTTGTCTAAAGGCTACGCCTAAGACAGCAAATGCGCCTGCCCGACTCCCTTGGCAAACAGCTAAACTCAAGGGCATAACCGTAACAAGCCCGATAAAAAGGTACCTCCATGAGCTCGGCAACACCCTCCTCCGCCACCGCACGTCTGGACCGCATCCTCGCCGATGCCAAACGCGACCGTGAAATGGGCTATCGCGACAAGGCCCTGAAGATGTACCCACATGTCTGTGGACGCTGTGCCCGTGAGTTCTCCGGCAAGCGTCTGAGCGAGCTGACCGTGCATCACCGCGACCACAACCACGATAACAACCCCCAGGACGGCTCGAACTGGGAGCTGCTGTGCCTGTTCTGCCACGACAACGAACACGCACGCTATACCGACCAGCAGTACTTCAGCGAAGGGTCGACCAGCAGCCCGACGATCGCCAAGGCAACCCATAACCCGTTCGCCGGGCTGGCGAGCCTGCTGAAAAAAGACTGATCGTCCCCGCCTGTGCCGGCAAGCCCGTATAATCGTGTTTTTTCTCAAGGGCCCCGGCACGTGGCGAACAAACGGTACAGCTGCATAGGACTGTTCAACCCCAAATCTGCAGAAAACGTCGGCTCGGTCATGCGTGCGGCAGGCTGCTATGGCGTCAACTCGGTGTTTTACACGGGCAAACGCTATGAACGCGCCCGCGACTTCGTCACCGATACAAAGCGCGTACATTACGACATCCCACTGATCGGCATCGACGATCTGCAGAAAATCATTCCCTTGGGCTGCACGCCCGTTGCGGTGGAGTTGGTCGAGGGCGCCCGCCCGCTGCCGACCTACACTCACCCGGACCGGGCCATCTACATTTTCGGCCCTGAAGACGGCTCCCTCGACCAAAGCGTGCGCGACTGGTGCGAAGAAACCATCTATATACCGACCGAGGGCTGCATGAACCTGGCAGCCACTGTGAACGTGGTGCTCTACGACCGCATGGCCAAAGGCAACAACACCCGGTCCGGGCCGAAATTCAAGTAACGACTAGTCCAGCAATTTGGTTTGCAGCACCTTCGACGAACCACCCAGCACACTCTCGCTGAGCTGAACGAACTCCTGGGTGCTGACGCTGTTCAGGCGCATCATGGCCCGGCTCACGTCATCCAGTGAACGCTGGTTGTGGGTCTGCAAACGGATTTCCCGGTCCAGTGCCTGCAAAAGCAGCACGGCGCGTGCAATGGTCGGCCCATCGACCTGGGCACCACGCAGGCTGGTGACCTTGGCTGAGGCCTTGGTCAAGCTGTCCTGCAGCACTTGATAACGGTCATCGGCCAGCCCACCGGAGCGGCGCAGCAATTCAATGCTGTAGTACTCGGCCAGCCCCTCACCTATCCAGTCACTGTGCTGGATGTCGTTGACCCCGGCGAAGGCCCGCACCAGCTCACGCAACAAGGGGCTGCTGCCGCTCTCGCTCACCAACGGCCGGCTGCTGTGAGTGTAGATCGAGTTGTTTGCCGCGCGCGTACCGCGCCAGAGTTGATCATGGCCTCCGATGATCAGCAGTTTGGGCGGATTGCGCGGAAACACGGCTTGCAACTGCGGCCATACGAACGTCAGCAGCGTCAGGGTGTCAAGACGGCGCATACCCTGCCCTTTCGGGGCGGCTACCGTGACCTCGGTATCCCCGAGTCGACTGCGACGGCTACCGATGTTGCCCGCCAGCATCCACCCTGTCGGACGGTCAAACAACCTGGAAACCTGGTCGATGCGGAAGCGATTCTTGCCGATGCGTGGCCACGCAGTTTCGACACTCTTCCAGCCGCTGGGCAGTTCAAAGGTCAGACGCGCCACCAATTCGGTACCGTCCTGTTGATCCAGACGTGCGGGCGGTACCAGGTCATCACCACGAAACAGCGCCCAGTTCGGGGTGATTCGACTGTCGTACATGCCGCCCTTGAGCCGGTGATCCAACTGCACCTTGTAGGTCAGGCTGGACTTGCCCGCCGCCGGCTGCCACAGGCCACGCCGACCGTTATCCTTGAATTGCCATTGGCCTTCACCCTTGAATTCGCTGTAGTTGCCCAAGGTACCCAGATCGAAATCCAGGCTTCGCACTACGGCCCCATCGGCCAGGGTCAGGCTGACCAACGCCAGACCCGTCTGCGGCAATAATTGAACGTGATAATCCAGATCGACTTTCTTGGCCCAGGCGGGCGCACTCGACAGCAGCAGGGCCAGCAACCACAGGTAACGCAGACGCATAACGACTCCTTGCAACGACACCATGCCGCGCCCCAGCGCGCTTGTACGCCTCAACTGGCGCGAAAGATCAGATAGTCTTCCCAATCATCCTCAGCCACCGTCGTCTCGCTGAGCATTCGGCCAGACTGGGAAATACGCTGTTTATGCACCTGCTCGCGATCACCGCACACCAGGTAGTGCCACTGCGGCAAGTCCTGCCCCTCGCTGACCAGGCGATACGCACAGGTTGGCGGTAGCCATTTGAACTGATCGGCCGTTCCCGGTGTGAGTTGGATGCAGTCAGGCACCTGCTCAAAGCGATTCGGGTAGTCGCGGCACTGGCAGCTCTTCAGGTCCAGCAATTTGCACGCAATACGCGTGTAGTAGACGCTGTTGTCGTCTTCATCTTCGAGCTTTTGCAGGCAACACAGACCACACCCATCGCACAGCGACTCCCACTCCTGGCGGTCAAGTTGCTCGAGGGTTTTGCGCATCCAGAAGGGGGCGGCGTTAACAGCCATCGTGTCAGGTTCCTGTTTCAATTCATGTGCAGCGGCACGGCGGCGCCAGTCTAGGTCGTGTCATCACTCATTGCCAGACCGCTTGTCAGCGCTGACTCGGCACAGTAGCTTGAGCCTACTTGCCATTTCTCAATCCCGTCAGGAACGCCTACATGAGCGCCAATCCCCGTGTTGCCGACTATGCCATCAACGATCAGTTCATCCAGCGCTGGTCGCCACGTGCCTTCACTGCCGAGCCGATCAGCGAAGAAACCCTGCTGAGCTTCCTGGAAGCAGCCCGCTGGGCGCCGTCGGCCTACAACTCACAACCCTGGCGGTTCCTTTACGCGCGCCGTGACACGCCAAACTGGGAGCGCTACCTGGGCCTGCTCAACGAATTCAACCGCAGTTGGGCACAACACGCGTCGGCCTTGGTGATTATTGCCTCCAAGACCACCTTCACCGCCCCTGGCGCCAGCGAAGAAACCCCGGCACTGTGGCATACCTTCGACACCGGCTCGGCCTGGGGCCACCTGGCCCTGCAAGCCAGCTTGAGCGGCTGGTACACCCATGGCATGGCCGGTTTCGACCAGGCCCTGACCCGCAAAGAGCTCAAGATCCCTGAAGGCTATGACCTGCATGCCGCCGTGGCCATCGGCAAGCTGGGCGACAAGGCCAGCCTTGCTGAAGGCCTGCAAGCCCGCGAAGTCCCAAGCCCACGCCGCCCGCTGAGCGAGTTGGCCGCCGAAGGCGACTTCAGCCTGTAAACACGGCGCTTGCCAGGTGTTGGGCAACCTTGCTGCCCAACACCTGCAGGACGCTATCCGTCAGTAGCCGCGATTGAAATCCACTTCGCCGCGCAGCGCCTCACCGGCTCGGTAAGCCTTCAGGTTCTCAACGAACAACTGCACCATCGCCTCTGGCGAGGTCGGTGCCGAACTGTGACCCGTCAGCAACAACCCCAAGGCTGTCCAGAACGGATGGCGCTGCGGCAGAGGCTCCTGGCGACAAACGTCGATGACCGCGCCCGCCAAATGCCCCTTCTCCAAAGCCTTGACCAGATCGGCATCCACCACCGCCACACCACGCCCGGCATTGATGAACAATGCATACGGATTGAACCGGGCAAACAATGCTGCGTTGTAGAGATCATGGGTAGCCGGCGTATCTGGCAACAGGTTGATCACATAGTCAGCCTCACCAACCAGCCGGCCGAGGTCGTTCAACCCCGCCACCTCGATGAACGGTGCCTGCTCACGCGCCTGGCTGGCAACGCCATACAGCTTGACGCCAAAGGGCAACAGAAACTCCGCAACCCGCTGACCAATGTCACCGGTGCCGACAATCAATACGCGCCGACCTTCCAGCGTACGTCCGGGGCGACCATCCCATTTACGTTCTACCTGGCTGACCAGCCGGGCCAGCACCTCACGTTCATGGACCAGCATGTAGGTCAGCACATACTCAGCCATGACCTGGCCAAAAATCCCTACTGCCCGCGTCAGGCGGTAATGGCGAGGCAGTTCATTGGCGAGCAGTGGCGTAATACCCGCCCAGGTCGACTGCAGCCATTGAGGCTGGTGCCCTTGGCGCAACAGGCTCGCCAACAGATCAGGTTGCCCTAGCCACACGGGGCAGTCTGCAGCCTGACGCGCCAGCTCGGCGGAGTCACCACTGGTCAGAACCTCCAGGTCCGGAGCCCTCTCACGCAACAGACGAGCGTAAAGGGCATGATCCTGTTCGGCGATCAGAACACGCATGTTTTATACAACCTTGCAGAAGCGCTGAATGCGGCCATGCACGATGGCATGGGCCGCATTCAGGGGATGTTCAGGGCAGTAATCAGACGGGGTCGTTGCGACGCAGCAACTCTTCGGGCAAGTGCTCGATGTACTCATCTTCTGCGGGCGGCATCTGCAGGTGATAGCCCTGCTGATCGAGGTTTTCCAACACCTTGGCGATGTCCTCACGGGCCAGCTTGCGCTCGGGTGTCAGCACCAGGTCGAAGGCATGCAAAGGGGTTCCAAAAAACGGCAGCAAGCCTTCAGGCACGCGCTCCAGGCCATCAGCCTTGAGTACGTAGAGGTACATTTCGTTCTTGCGTGGGCTTTTGTAGATCGAACAGATTCGTTTCATCGTTGTTCTCCGGCACCGGCGAGGCAGTCAAGCAGCGCCTGGCCCATCCGCTCGCGGCGCCAGCCGCGCAGGGAGTCGGGCAGTTGATAAGGGCCATTGGGAAAACCGCTCTTGAGCAGGGCTTCCAGGGTTTTCTTGCGCAGCATCAGCTCTGGGGCAATGCCCAGGCGCTCGGCTTCAGCCTGACCGATGGCACGCAGTTGCTTGAGCACCCCCGAGGCCTCGATTGGCAACGGCTCGGGCAAGGCCGGTGGCCATTCGGCGGGCGCAACACTCGCGGCCTGTTTGATCAGAGCGAGCAGGAATTCACCATCCTGGCGAATGGTCCGGGGATGCATATCCTCGATTTTCGCCAACGCCGAGAGGTTGTCAGGCTGGGTCCGGGCAAGCGGCCACAAGGATGGCTCACGCAGAATCCGGTTGCGCGGCAGATCACGCGCTCGCGCCTCTCGCTCACGCCAGGCACACAGCTCACGCATGACGGCCAGTTGCTGGCGAGACAGCTTCCAGGCCAGCTTGGCTTCGCGATACAACTCGTACGGGTCGGTTTCGCGGCGCATCTGCGCAACCAGCTCCGCACCGTCGTCCAGTACCCAGGCGTACTTGTCATCCGACAACCGCGGACGCAGGCGCTCGTAAAGCTCAGCGAGGTGCACGGCATCTTCGGCCGCATAGCTGACCTGGGTTTCCGACAATGGACGCTGCAACCAGTCGGAGCGGGTTTCACCCTTGGGCAGGTCAATGCCCAACACTTCCTGAACCAGCCGCGAGTAGCCCATGGAAAACCCCAGGTTGAGGTAACCCGCGGCCAACTGCGTGTCGAACAAAGGCGCAGGCAAGCTACCAGTCAAGCGCATCAACACTTCAAGGTCTTCGCTGCAGGCATGCAGCACCTTGGTCACCTGCTGATCCTCGAGCAGGCGCGCCAGCGGCTGCCAGTCACCAATCTGTAGGGGATCGATCAAGAAAGCCCGTGCCCCATCACCAACCTGGATCAAACCGGCTTTGGGATAAAAGGTATCAACCCGCATAAACTCGGTATCGAGCGCCACGAAGGGCAGTTGCTGCCACTGCAGGCAGTGCTCGGCCAGGCTGCGGTCGTCGCAAATCCAGTGAATATCGATGGCCACAAGGCTCTCCCACAAACAATGGCCCGCAGTATATACAACGCGGGCCACCGTCGGGAAACGGTACGACCGTCAGCGGCTCGTCACCTGGCGGCAACCGGCAAACAGATCAAGATCCGGCTTGTACACGCCACTTTGGACCTGCAGCAAACCGAGCATCGAATGGAACAGGTTGTCCTGGCTAAGCGGCTGGCTGCTGCTCTTGGCAAGGCAGGCCGTGTCGACAGCGAAACTGTGCTGATAACCCTCGGAGAACCACGCCAGCATCGGCACATGCTTCTGTTGCTCCGGTGCCAGCATATAGGGGGTGCCATGCAGGAACAGGTTGTATTCACCCAGCGATTCACCATGATCGGACAGGTAAATCATTGCGGTATCCACTTTGTCTGACTTGCTGCGCAGGATATCGATCAGCGATGCCAGGACATGGTCGGTATAGACCAACGTGTTGTCATAGGCATTGGTGATGCTTTCACGGCTACAGGTGTTCAGTGCGTTGCTCTGGCACACCGGCGTAAATCGCTCATAGGCCTTGGGATAACGCTTGTAGTATTCAGGCCCGTGGCTGCCCATCTGGTGCAGCACCAGTACGGTGTCCTGTTGCAGATTGTCGAGGGAAGCTTCCAGCCCCTTGAGCAGGATATCGTCATGGCACTCGCTGTCGGCGCACAACGCCGGGTCCTTCAGGTTGCTGACATCCTCGAACATCACCCGATCACAGGCACCTTTACACCCTGACTGGTTGTCACGCCAGCGCACGGCAAGCCCGGCACGCTGAAGCACATCCAGCAGCCCTTCACGGCTCTTGGCCTCACTGGCCGAGTAATCCTTGCGGGTCATTCCCGAGAACATGCAAGGCACCGACACCGCAGTCTCGGTACCACACGAGGTTACATTGTTGAATGCAATCAGGCCGGCCTCATGGCTCAACTGTGGGGTGGTGTCACGCTCATAACCCAGCAGGCCAAAGTCTTCCGCACGAGCGCTTTCGCCAACAACCAGTACGGTCAACGACTTGCGTGGATGCTGCTGCCAGGATGATGCCAAATGCGCATCTTCACCATACTTGTGGAATGACTTGACCGCAGAACCTGCGCGCTCCCTCAACAAACCGACCGACGCCCCTACATAGTTGCTGGGCACAATCATCAGGCGCAGTTCATGGTGATTGCGAAACAGCGAAGAAAGGCCCTGATAATTGAGCAACGCAACACCACCGAGCGCCGCAACACAGCCCACGCTGACGACCAGCTTGCTGAGCAACTCACGGTGCCAGGCACGGTACTGAATCGGGGTCTTGATCAGCAGGAATGACGGCACACCGCCCAACAGCAAGACGTATGCAAGCCACTTCAGAGACAGTAGGTCACGTACTTCTGTCGCATTGGTCTCAACAGCGTTGCGCAACATGCCCACATCGATCAGCACACCATACTGATTCATGAAGTAAGCAACGCTGGCACTGATCATGAATAGCACAATCAGTACAGGCTTCAGCACAGCTTTGAAGGCCAGAAACGTCAGGATCAGATTGAAGGCGCACAGCAGCATCAATGCGAAGGCTATGCGCAGCAGCATGCCTTGCCCGTCTCCCTGAATAATCGTGAACAGGTGCTGCCAAAGCGTGAAGTTGAATCCGAACAGCAGATACAAACTAGCGATCAGTGTGACCCATTCTGGACGCAGCGGCTTTACCTTGAACATGAGACTTCGCTTGAAAAGTAATTCGAGAGAGTGCGCGTTGGCACGGCTTTAAAACTGCCGAAACTCTAGGCGCCGCCTCATAAAACTTTCGTGAAAAAGATGGCAACAAAGGGTTTGATGCCTTTTTGCCAGCCAGCCTCATACACGCCGCACTTCCTGCCAAGACAAGGCATTGCAGCGCATCAGGATCGAGAAATACGGCTACAGACCAGCCCTGCCACAGAACCTGGCAAAGACGGCTATCCTCATAACTCAAGCCCTTACTCAGTAGCCCGCAGAGGTGGAGACATGCCGGTTAAGCACGATTTGCTCGCAGACCTTAATCTGACCAAGGAAGCGTTCGATGCCCTCAGGAAAACCGACCCACAACTCGACCGACTGCATGAAAAGTACAATGCCAAGGATGCCGAAGTCGTCGTGGCGGAGGGCAATGGCGCCTCGGATGACCGGGTCACCCAGCTTCGCAAGGAGCGACTGAAACTCAAGGATGAGATTGTTGCTCACGTGCAAAAAGGCAAACCCAACTGAGTACGCAGGAGGGAAAGCCATTGTTCAACGTCGACTGACACCCGCTTTCTGATGGAGCGGCTTGAGGTAAGCCGCTCTCGATACGATTGAGGTCGCCATGCTGGCGACCTCAATCGACACCTTCGCCCCCCTCCTGATGCTGGATGGAACAACAAGGGGGCTCTCGACCCTCCCCTTAGCGACAGAGGTGCTGCAACACCACCTCCAGAGGATGCCGCAACGTGCGGTCGGCCATGCGTTTGACCTGGCTGCGGCAAGAGTAGCCTGTTGCCAACGCCTCACCCTGCTTGTCCAGTTTACCGGCCCAGGACTGCTCAAAGATCGTCCGCGAGGTTTCCTGGTTACGCGCTTCGTGGCCGTATGTACCCGACATGCCGCAGCAGCCGGTCGCCTCGGTGACCAGTTTCAGCCCCAGACGAGCAAACACCTGCTCCCACTGCCGGGTACTGGCCGGAACGTTGGTCTTCTCAGTGCAGTGAGCCAGCAAGCGGAAGGTCTCCGGGTTGGAAACCGCCCGCTCAGGTAGCGCGTCAATCAACCATTCCTGTGGCAGCGCAACCTTCGGGCACTCACTCAAGCCCGGGACCTTCTGATATTCCTGCCGGTAGACCAGCGTCATGGCCGGGTCCAGGCCGATCAAAGGCACACCGCAATCGGCCAGAACCTTGAGTTGGCTGGCATTGCGAATCGCCGCCTTGGCGAACGCGCCGAGAAAACCCTGAACGTGCAATGGCTTGCCATTGGCACTGTAGGGCGCCAGGAATACCCGATAGCCCAACCGATGAGCCAACTCAATGAAAGACGCCAGCAACGGTGTTTCAAAGTAGCGGGTGAAGGCATCCTGCACCAGCACGATACTGCGCTCGCGCTGCGCCGGCGTCAGTTCGCGCAGGGCCGGAACGCTGGCCGGTCGGACATTGCAACGGGTCAGCGTCGCCTGCAGGTTGTAGCGACTGATCAGCGGGCTGTCGAGCATGCCGACATGACGCTCCAGCAGTCGGCTGACCCACTGCGAACCCATCACCCAGTTGTACAGCCCTGGCGCATAGGCCATGTACGGGATGGTGAACTCCAGCGAACCAATCAGGTAATCGCGCAGTGGCCGCTGATAGCGGCCATGGTAGAGCTCGAGGAAGCGCGAGCGAAACTCCGGCACATTGACCTTGATCGGGCACTGCCCCGCGCAGGACTTGCACGCCAGGCAGCCAGCCATGGCGTCGTAGACCTCATGAGAGAAGTCCGCCTCACCCCGCTGGCGCGCCCGGTTGTTGCGCAGCCGGGCGGGCAACGTCTTGAGCCAGGAAGTTTTCTTTTTCGCTGCCGCAAGCACATCGATGTTGGCCGCCCCCTGCAGGCGCAACCACTCACGAATCAGCGAAGCGCGGCCTTTAGGTGAGTGCTGACGCTCGCGGGTAGCTTTCCAGGACGGGCACATGGCGTCGTTGGGGTCAAAGTTGTAACAGGCGCCATTGCCGTTGCAATGCATGGCGCTGTCGAAGCTCTGCCAGACCCGCTCGTCAATCTGCCGGTCCAGGTCACCGCGCAGTGTCACCTCATCAACCTTGAGCAGGCTCTCGCTGCTGTCCGGCGTACAGATCTTGCCGGGGTTGAGTTGGTTGTACGGGTCAAATGCGCCCTTGAGCGCCTGAAGCGCCGGGTACAGCTCGCCAAAAAAGCTCGGTACGTACTCCGAGCGCAAGCCCTTGCCGTGCTCACCCCAGAGCAGGCCACCATAACGCTGGGTCAGTGCCGCCACGGCATCGGAAATCGGCTTGACCAGTGCCGCCTGGGCAGCGTCTTTCATGTCCAGCGCCGGTCGAACGTGCAGCACGCCAGCATCGACATGCCCGAACATGCCATAGGCAAGGCCATAGCTGTCCAGCAAGGCGCGGAACTCGGCGATGTAATCGGCCAACTGCTCCGGCGGCACGGCGGTGTCTTCGACAAATGGCTGCGGGCGCACTTCGCCTTCAACGTTGCCAAGCAAACCCACCGAGCGCTTGCGCATGGTATAGACACGGGTAACCGCTTCGGCACCTTCAGCCAGGGTATGGCCCAAACGCTCGATAGTGGTATCAGCCTGCAGATGTTTGACGAACGCCTGCACCCTGGCGTTCACTTCGTCCGGTTCATCACCACTGAACTCCACCAGGTTGATCCCCAGTGTCGGGCGCTCTGGGTCGGCAGGAAAGTACTCGGCAACGCTGTGCCAGACAATATCCTTCATGGCCAACAGCAACACCTTCGAGTCAACCGTCTCGATGGACAACGGCTTGTGGCTCAGCAACGCGTTTGCATCGCGCAAGGCGTCCATGAAGCTGCTGTAACGCACGTTGACCAGCACCGAATACTTGGGAATCGGCAACACGTTCAACTTGGCCTCTACCACGTAGCCCAAGGAACCTTCGGCGCCGCAGAGCACGCTATTGAGGTTGAAGTGTCCCTGCTCGTCGCGCAGGTGTGCCAGGTCGTAGCCTGTCAGGCAACGGTTGAGCTTGGGGAAGGTCGACTCGATCAATTCAGCCTGGGTTTCATGGATCTGTCGGGCCATACGGTAAACCTCACCGCTGCGCCCGGCCTGTGCGCAGGCCTGATCCAACGCCTCATCATCGATGGGCCTGGTGTGCAATAGCTCGCCACCCAACAGCACGCTATGCAGCTCAAGTACGTGATCGCGAGTCTTGCCGTAGGTGCAACTGCCCTGCCCGCTGGCATCCGTATTGATCATGCCGCCCACTGTGGCACGGTTGGAGGTGGACAGCTCTGGCGCAAAAAACAGCCCATGGGGCTTGAGGGCGGCGTTGAGCTGGTCCTTGACCACCCCCGCCTGAACCCGCACCCAGCGTTGCTCGACATTGATTTCGAGAATGTTGTTCATGTGCCGCGACAAGTCGACAACAATGCCATCGGTCAACGACTGGCCGTTGGTACCGGTGCCGCCGCCACGTGGCGTCAGCTTGACCTGCCGAAAGCGCGGCTCGGCCATCAACGCGGCGACACGCGCCACGTCCTCGGCATCCTGCGGGAATACCGCCGCCTGAGGTAAGCGCTGATAGATCGAGTTGTCGGTTGCCAGTACCGTACGGGTGGCGTAGTCGGCACTGATCTGGCCACGGAAGCCGGCAGCGCGCAACGCATCAAGGAAATCGGCATACAGGGTGGCCGGCGTGACACCAGTCAATCGGGCGATCATTGGGGATGGCCTCATTTATATCGGTTTAATCATGAATACCTGCTAAAACGGTATGGCTGGCACACCATCAGGTAGGGGATGATGACCATGATCCCGGAGCTTCAAGCCAGACACAAACGGATACTCACGCAGCCTTCGATGACTTTTACGAATGAATTACCGCAACCTCACCCCATCCATGTCCCTGCTGCTGGCCTTTGAGGCCGCTGCCCGCCACGAGAGCTACACCCGCGCAGCCGCAGAACTGTCGCTGACACAGAGCGCCGTCAGCCGCCAGGTCCAGATCCTGGAACGCCAATTGGGGGTGACACTGTTCCGTCGTGAAGGCCGCGCCGTCCAGCTCACCGATGTCGGGCGCCTGTACCAGCGAGAAATCAGCGAAGCACTGGGCCGTGTGCGCAGCGCCACCCTGCACGCGATTGCCCATCAAGCCGGCGGCGGCAGCCTGCGCCTGGCGACCCTGCCAACCTTTGGCTCCAAATGGCTGCTTCCGCGCCTGCATGAGTTCTACCGCAGCCACCCCGAGGTACTGGTGCATATCAATTCGCGGATCGAACCCATCGACTTTGCGACCAGCGGCATCGACGCTGCCATCGTAGTCGCGGCCAGCGACCTGCCGGGGCTGATCTGCCACCGTTTGCATGCCGAAGAACTGATGGTGATCCTTTCGCCAACCCTGGCCGCCACACGGCCCTGCTGGACACCCGAAGACATCAGCAAACAGGTGCTGCTCAGCGTCGCAAACAACCTCAACGCCTGGGGCGAGTGGTTCATCCACCATGGCCTGACGCATCAGGCCATGCGCCTGGGGCCGAGCTTCGAACTGACCTCGCACCTTATCCAGGCCGTGCGCGCCGACATCGGTATCGGCCTGGTACCCAGGATCCTGATTACCGACGAACTGGCCCGTGGCGAGCTGAGCAGCCCGGCACTGCCCTACGCCAGCTCGCGCAGCTATTACCTGGTGTACCCGCCGCGCAACAAGGCCCTGCCCGCGCTACAGGCGTTCAGGGACTGGCTGCTGGATAACGCCGACATGCAGCTTCAATAGATCGCGGTCAACCCGTCACCCAGGCCATTGTCAGCTCCAGTTCTGGAAACTCATCGCCCGCAACGGGTGACTCGGGCGCACATCAGCCTGTCCCAAGAACAGCAGCAGATTGATGCGCTGAAAAGCAGCCACGCATCAATCCTCAGCCCGATCATTGCTAACGAGCGATGACGCCAAGGGCGTGAGGTGCAGGTGAGTGAGCAGAACCTGACACAAGCACTGGCCACCTTCGTCATCGGCATCATCGAAAGCGCCAAGAACAATTCCAAGATGGCTTGAACGACATGCACCCGCAAAGAAAGACCCTGCACAATGAGTTGCACGCCCGTCCGTCGCTGTATTTCGACGAGCCCGCGAACGTCTACCACCTGGCATTCCTCACCCACGAGGTGCCGTGCGACACCCTCCTGAGCAGCTTCTGCCGCGACCCCATCGATCCCGACACTGTTCAGGGCATCACCCAGCTAGAAGGTCACGCATTGAAATGGGAGCGGCACGCCGAGTTTCTGACCCTGACAGTGGTGGTGACCTCGTCCGACCCCGAACCTGGCTGGAACCCGCCGCCAAAGGCCCTCATGGACCGGGTTGCGCCTTACTTGCAGCAAATGATCAACGCCGTACAAATTGTGGTACGCGCCGATACGTCCTTTAACGGTGACCTTTCCAGCTTCGGTTTCAAAGACCCCTGCGGCTCTTGCATAGGTGGCGGCGATGCGGTGGTGTGGAGCGACTTCCGCTTGAGCGAAGATGGCACCAATCGCTTTCTGTTCGTGAACAAACGCCTGAATGCGTACCGTCAAGGGCGCATGATCCGGCGCCTGCTGGAAATCGAGACCTACCGCATGATGGCCTCGCTTTCACTCACCACCGCGAAAAACCTGAGTACTCAACTCAATACCTTCGACAGAACGCTGGTCAACCTCTCAGAGCGCAACGCCGGCGCCGAGACCGGCGATGCCAAGGCGCTGTTGGCCGACATCGCCAACCTGTCGGCACAAGTGGTCAGCAGTACCGCGAAAACCCGGCACCGCTTCAGCGCCACACAAGCCTATGCCCAACTGGTATTTGAGCGCTTGAGCGAACTACGGGAAAGCCATGTCGGAGACTGCCAGCGGCTCGGTATCTTCATCGAAAGACGATTCAAGCCCACCGTCAGGTACTGCGCCGTCACCGAACAACGCCTGGATCAACTGGCCAAAAGCGTCGCCAACCTCGGCGACCTGCTGCAGGCGCGCGTACAAGTCGAAATGGAAGAGCAGAACGCAGAAATCCTCAAGAGCTTGAGCAATCGCGCGGATACCCAAATAAAGATCCAGCGCGCGGTAGAAGGCCTGTCGATCATCGCCATCACCTACTACCTACTGAGTCTGCTCAAGCTGCTCTACTCGGGCGCACACACCCTGGGGCTGGAGATGTCCCCGAAAGAAGCCATGCTGACCATGAGCCCACTGGCCATCAGCATTCTCCTGCTCATCCTGATCCGGATAAAAAGAGCGAAGAGCGAGCATTGAAACCGCAGAAGGCCGTTGCACCGCAGCGGCCTGAAAAACCGATACCCAAAAGCAAAAAGCCCCTGAAAGCGTTAACGCTTTCAGGGGCTTCGCATACTTCATGTATGGCGGAGAGATAGGGACATTCAGAATCGTACTCCGCAGCCCGCCCAAACCAATAAATAAAGGCAGTTTGGAGAATTTTGCTACAAAACTCTGCTACAAAAAGACGTGAAAACCGACCGTCAGAGGCTGACGGTACCACGACCGTTTTTCAGGGTCTCTGACCTCTGAATCACCAGTGGTAACGTCAGATGGCAAAGCCGATCAGCGTGCTAGCATATCGCTTTCGCTCGACTGAGGATTTGCGATGGATGATGAAGGTGATTTCAAAGAGGCTGAATCGCCCCTGGTTTTCTAGGCACATCCTATTTTGGCCTCATTATGAGGCTTGGAGGTGTCTAGAAAACCAGGGGCGATTCACCACTAGCTCACCGCCAAATCCATCCTCGCCCCACACACGCTCCATTTCCCTCAACACTGCTCTGAATAGATCACCTTTTTCCATACATCCTCCTTGGATTGCTGGCTTGGTGTAAGCGTCCGCCCATCACACCTTGCGTAACTACGCAGGCGTCCACTTATGCGGCAGCAACTCCGCACCGCCCACTGCGTCGGCATACGCATTAAGACGCTTCACCGCCTATTGGCTATACGCTAGCAGCTTAGCTGATAGCTGCCACCTGACGTGCTCATGCTCAGATTTCAGCTCCGATAGCTCCCTCGATACTCAGCTCCATCAGCTTGACGATGTCCTGGCGTGCAACCCCTGCGCTGCTTGGGGAGCGTAACGCTGAATCGAAGCCTAGTTAAAGTATCCTGCCTTGGATAGGCACAGGAGCGCATCACAGCCTGTCACAAGACACGCTACGGCGATCAACAGGACCGGGACAGAAAAAGCAAAGAAGACGGCTTTAGAAGGGAACTTGAGTAGTACAACGCAGAAACGAAAAAACCCCGCAGACCTTAATCTGCGGGGCTTTTCTATGTATGGCGGAGAGATAGGGATTTGAACCCGCCCGAGCGCGCTACTAGGCCGCCATAGACCAGCAATGCCGGCCATTTAGCATTGGTCAGATGGACTGCAACGGCCTCTCGCGGCCCACAATTTGCCCTAAATTTGCCCTAAAAATAATCTGTGGGGACCGCAGCGTTGAGGTCCGACGAGAAGTACTCGAACCGAGCTTACCTAACCATCACCGCGCACCAAAGGTGCGCCGCAGAACCGACGATGACGGATTGGCCATACATTTCCAGAGGCCCTGTATTTACTGACAATTAAGAAGATATGGGCAGCTCCGGTACTGCTTTTGTACCATTCATTTTTTTTGACGATTACCTTTCCACTACACACCCACATGACCGGGTGGTACTTTCTGAGCTGCCCACCCATACACTCAGGGTCACTCCCGCAAAGGAAATGCTCATGATTGACGACGACCTCGCCTTAATCCAGGCCCAGCGCAACAAGCAGGCTGCCGAGCGCGCAGTGTTACCCGACGAAATCCTAGCCATCATTGACTGCTTGCCCGTAGCGCCGCGCGAGTATCTAACCTCGGCGCTGGCGAACCTCTTCTTCTGCGACCACACCACATCGGAATGGCCATTTGCACTGGGTGCTTTGAATGGGCAGATCACAGCCGCCTTCCTGCGCGACGAGATCAGCGACCTTCAATTCGATGTATTGAGCGCATTCCCTCAAACAGTGCAACCCTTGAGTGCCTTAGACACATGACCTGGTAGTACAAAAGTACTGGCCTTTTTATGCCCAAGCGAATCCAATTTGCAGATCAGCGGCGTGGTGGCACTCTTGTGGCAAATAGCCTTAAAAGGGTATATTCCGCGACCATTTTTATCTGCAGGGATGAAGGCAGCCTTGGATCAACTTGATCGTACGGATGCGATTGCATTCCCGAAATCGTTCAGCTCTTCAGATCCGACCGAGATCATTGCGCTCTGCACACAGATCAACGCCACTGACGGCAATGTGATCCTGGACGCATCTGAGCTCGAGTTTATTGATCCAATGGGCTTAGCCGCCCTGAGAGCTACCCTCGAAAGCTTGCCTGATGAGAAGCGATACCACGTCCGCTGGATGCGTAAGCACTTGGTCGACTATCTCGTTCGAATGGATTTTTTCCAAAATCTGGATGTAGATGGGATAGACACCTCAATGGATCCGCAAGGAGATCCAGACAACTGTGTCGAACTCGTCCGCGTCGATGATGGCAAGTCCGAGGAAATCGCTTCACGCTTGGTCCATGCGATGACTGGGTGCGAACGATCCGACGAGTTCGACCCCGAGCAGGATAAGTACCGGAGGCCCATTGAGTACGCCCTGAAGGAGCTGCTCGAAAATGCCTTGTCTCATGCACGCAAGGAAGGACGAGGCTCAGCTTCTGTCTGGGTTGCTTGCCAGCACTTTCCGACCAACGGGACCGTTAGGATTGCGATTGTAGATAATGGTTGCGGCTTTCTAGCTACCCTAAAAGAACATCAGCAGCTTCCTGAGAAAAGCCACTCAGCAGCCATCAAGACCGCTCTGCTACCTCGCGTGAGCTGTAATCGAGGGCCTTCGATTAGCTATGAGACTGATAGCCAAAATCAAGGGGTGGGCTTGACGACTACCGCTAAAATTGCAGAAGCTGCTGGCGGCACTCTAATAGTAGCTAGTGGTAATTCTTGGGTTCACACCACGTCAGGCAGGACGGAAGTGGATCAAGCTATTGACTGGCAAGGGGTTGCGATAGCATTCAGTTGTACCAGAGAGATGCTACCTCTGGTAAACATACCTGCTTTACTTCCTGCTGTAGAAGGCGAAGCAGATGATGAAATCAGTTTTGAATAGGAAGCGCACCGCTTCTGGAGAACCCACCCTGACCAGGTGATGTTGCTCGCACAGAAACACCTAAAAATGCGTTTATCGCCGAGGAAAGCGTCCATGAACACTCAAATCAGTTTAGCGAAAGGTTCTGAAGCCATTCGCACACTGGGTATGAGGTCGTCTGCCACGCCGTTTCGAAAGGAAATCGAACGATGCCTAGATTCTGGAAATACTGTATCTATTGATTTTGACGGTAAAGATGCTACCCAGTCCTTTGTCGACGAGCTGGTAGGGGCTCTTGTTCTGAAACGAGGGCGAGCCGTACTATCTAATATCTCGTTTAAAAATTGCTCAGATGACTTGAAGCTGATCATCAAATTCGTTGTTAATGATCGCATCCAGCAGCTCAGCGATGAACGAGCCATAGCTTAAAAAAAACCCGCTGACCAAGCGGGTTTTTTTTGCCTGCCTAATACCCCGTCGACGCAGGTCGTTTCTGTTCCAGCCATGCTCAATCCAGTGCGGCATGCAGTACATCTGAGAGATCAATTGCAGTAAACCCGCCAAAGCTGATCCAGCCCCGTCGTGTAACTCCAACTCATCATCTCCCGAAGCATCCCCCAGTCAGGATCCACCGGCACGCTTGCAGATCGAAGCGTTCCCCTACCCCATCGTTCGTTGATCTGGTCAAGCACCGCCATCACCCGACTGGCTTCATCGGGCTGAGCCGCAGCGAACAGGTCGTCTGTATATTGGCCACGCTGGCTGAGGTTCATCAGCAGCACCTCAGCCTTGCTGTAATTGAAACCTGGACGGAACACGCGCTCGAGCGCGTCGACCGCAGCCTTCGTCAGCAACCGTACATCGTCAGTCGGGTACGGCAACTCGACGAGCACCCCGTTGGCGTACTTGGCTTCCTCAGGGTTGAACATACCGGTGCGAATGCTCACCCTGATCCTCTTGCATACAGAGCCTTGCGCCCGCAGCTTTTCCGAGGCGCGCATAATGTAGGTGGCCACCGCCTCTTTGATTGGCGCCAATGCCTGCAGGCGCTTGCCGAACATTCGGCTGCAGCAGATCTCCTGCTTTGGCGGATCGGGCTCATCGAGCTCCAGGCAAGGAGTACCGGCCAGCTCGCGAGCGGTCTTCTCGACTACCACGCTGAATTTTTTGCGCAGCATCCACGGGTCAGCCTTGGCCAGGTCCATTGCTGTCTTGATGCCCATGCCTTCAAAGTGAGCGCTCAAGCGCCGGCCGACACCCCAGACCTCCGATACCGCCGTGTTCCTCAGTACCCAATCGCGCTTGAACGGATCGCAGATGTTAACCACGCCACCGGTCTGAGCCTGCAGACGCTTGGCCGTATGGTTCGCCAGCTTGGCCAGCGTCTTGGTGCCAGCAATACCGACGCCGACCGGAATACCGGTGCAACGCAGCACCTGGCTGCGAATGCGCCGGCCGAGCTGGTCCAGGTCAGCCATGCCGGTCAGATCGGCGAACGCTTCGTCGATACTGTAGACCTCGACCGCCGGAACCATGGATTCGATCAGGGTCATGACCCGCTCGCTCATATCGCCGTACAGGGCGTAGTTCGAGGAGAACGCCACGATGCCATGCTGCTTGAGCTTGTGTTTGATCTGGAAGTACGGCTCCCCCATCTTCACGAAGGGCTTCGCGTCGTAGCTGCGTGCAATGACACAGCCGTCGTTATTGCTCAGCACGACAATCGGCACCTTGGCCAGGTCCGGGCGAAACACCCTCTCGCACGATGCGTAGAACGAGTTGCAATCAATCAATGCAAACACAGGCGCTTTAGACATGGCTGCGTACACTGCCGGTGATCACGCCCCAGATCGACAGCTCGTCCCCTTCTAGAACGTAGCGCGGCGGGTATTTAGGGTTTTCGGACAGCAGGATCACGTCCTTGCCTCGGATGCACAGCCGCTTGCACACCGGGTCGTTGTTCAGCAGCGCAACAACAATATGCCCGTGCGCAGGCTCAAGCGAGCGGTCGACCACCGCAAGGTCTCCATCAAAGATCCCAGCGCCCTGCATGCTCTCACCTGTGATGGATACCAGGTACACATGAGGTGCCCGGATGTTGAGCACTTCATCCAGGGAGATGTGCGCCTCGATGTGATCAGCCGCTGGCGAGGGAAAACCAGCAGGCACCTGGAACAGGCACAGGGGTAGCTTCAGACCGCCCTCGGCGATTGGGCCTATGATGGAATAGCTCATGACGCACGACTCCAAAAAATACTGTACGGATATACAGTTAACGTTTTACGAGCCTTGCGGTCAATTTTTATGTGGGAGATTTCTGATAGGCGGGAGTCAAAATGTGCGGAAGGTTGAGCCAGTACCATGGTATCCACGACTTCGTGGATGCCCTGAGCATGCCCTACCCGCTAGTGAACAGCATTGGGAACCAGCCGCTGGAACGCTACAACGTCGCACCAACGACGCGGGTAGCCCTGCTGCGGCTGGTAGAAGAAAAGCTGCACGCGGATCTCGTGCGCTGGGGATGGCGACCGCACTGGGCCAAGGATCGAGCAGCACCAATCAATGCCCGAGTGGAGAAGGTTGCACACAGCCCGTTCTTTCGGGCGATCTGGCCGCACAGGGCTATCGCTCCAATCGACAACTGGTTTGAGTGGGTAGATGAAGGCGGGCCGAAAAAGCAGCCCTACCTGATCAGGCGCCGCGATGGGCGCCCAGCGCTATGCGCCGCAATCGGCCAGTTCAGCGCGGACCTAGACCTACCCAACTCTGAACTCAATGATCACGACGGTTTCGTGATCATCACCGCCGACGCGGCCGGCGGGATGGTCGATGTACACGACAGGCGCCCGGTTGTGTTAGCCCCCGAACTGGCCCGCGAGTGGCTGAACCCTGCAACCTCTAAGGAACAGGCCGAGCAGATAGCCCTGAACTTAGGCGAATCCCCTGACGTGTTCGAGTGGTACCGCGTTGATCCAGCCATAGGCAATGTGCGCAATCAAGGGCCGTGCTTGGTTCTCCCTATGTCGTGAAACGCTCGCTAGGTGTCGAACAGCCAGAACACCAGGTCATAAGTCGAGAGCATCAAAACAGCCCTCCCAGCTCAGCCGGCGCCCAGTTCATGATTACCAGCTCTCCGGTTATCTCGGCCTTGCCCTGCCGCTGGTTTGCGGTGGTATAGCGGATGTCCAAAGTCTCGAAATGGAAGCCGTCGAAAACACGCCGGATGTCGGGGTGGTCGTTGATGCTGACCATAACCTTGCCCTTACAGCGCCGCATGAACTCGGCCATGCGCTCGTAGTGTTCAAAGGGAAAGTCGAGGCCATATCCAGCAGTCTGCCAGTACGGTGGGTCCATGTAATGGAACGTGTGTGCCCGGTCGTAGCGCTCGGCGCATTCCAACCAGGGCAGGTTCTCGACGTAGGTACCGGCGAGGCGCTGCCAGGCAGCTGAAAGGTGCTCCTCGATACGCAGCAGGTTGATGGCAGGGCCGGTGGTCGCGGTACCGAATGTTTGCCCTGTCACCTTGCCGCCGAAAGCGTGCTGCTGCAGGTAAAAGAACCGGGCGGCACGCTGGATGTCCGTCAGCGTCTCTGGCCGGGTCATCTTCTGCCACTCGAAAATTTGGCGCGAGCTGAGGGCCCATTTGAACTGGCGGACGAATTCCTCCAGATGGTTCTGCACCACCCGGTAGAGGGTGACCAGATCACCGTTGAGATCATTGAGCACCTCCACCGGCGCGGGCTGCGGGCGCATGAAAAACAGCGCAGCACCACCGGCGAAGACCTCGACGTAGCATTCATGAGGGGGAAAGAGAGGAATCAAGCGGTCGGCCAGGCGGCGTTTGCCACCCATCCAGGGAATGATTGGAGTCGTCATTTGAGAGCAAGTCTTTACTGTATGGATAAACAGGTGTTAGGCTCGCCGCGCTTTGTGCACGGAGCAGGAGCCTCGGCTGGACTTGCAGGAAGGGTCTGCGGGTTCGGCGGGCCGGCTGAATGTTGACGCATCCACTCGGCTCGCTCCTTTCATTTCAATGTACGAGCTCGCGCACATAGGCCTGACAGGCCTGTAGGGCGATTAATCCGTCGTCACCGTCGCCTGTAATGGCGAGAATTCGTTGAGCATGCGCTGGGTCAAGTTCGGCTCGCGTGCCTCCATGAACCACGCTGCTGGAGCCGGTGGCTTCTCGCAGCCCACCGCTACCACTCGAGGCGGGGGCGGGAGCGGCGAGTAAGACTGACAGCCGCAAATCAGCAGTAGCGAGGCGGTCACGCAAGCGATCCTGAAGTTTTTGCGCATCGAGCAGTTCCTTGTAGTGGGTTTCATCATTTGCCTGTAGGCGGTCTTCAAGCGCTCGGCGCTTTACCTGTTCGTCCCGCTGCCAGTCGAGCACGGCCACAGAGGCTTCGTTGCGCTCTCGTTGGAAGTCATCGTCCTGCTTGGCCAACTGCTTGTCGTAGCTATTGGCCTGCCACTCCCATGCGGCTAAGCCACCCAGCGCAAGCCCCAGTAACAAGGCCAGCAGAGTGATGGACAGCACGACACTCAGCCCCAGCGACTTCATGGCAGCACCTTTAGAGCAGTGGCATACAAGGCTTCGCGGTCAGCCAGACCGTTGGTACCGCCATTGATGCGTTTGGTGATCAGCAGAAAGTCGCCTTTGTCAGCCAAGGTGTTCAGGCCTGCACGATGCCAGAACCAACCGGCCGACATGGCTGCGTAGACCGGGTGTTCCAGTAGCTCCGGCGTATTGAGCAAACGGCTATCGCCAAACAACGCCTCGCTGCAGGCTTCATAGTTGTCATGCCCTGTGATCTGAATCAGCCCCCTGCCCCGGTACTTTTGACCATCACCATCGGGCGCAGGCGTGTTGCCCAAGGCCTTGGCCAGCTTGCCGGTGTCGTACTTGGCCAGGTAGCTGTCGCCACCGAGTTCGCGCACATACCGCAGTTGTCCCGATTCGTGACCGATCTGCGCCACGAAGGCCGCGATCCGTAGCCGGGTGACGATGCCGTACTTACCCATGGCGGCGTTGAGGGCAGGATCGAGTAGGAGGCGAGTTCACACCCGCCGTCCTCTCACACCACCGTGCGTACGG
>JAEAMF010000553.1_pt1 | contig 43692 bp, 41 predicted proteins | sample 8958721 | NCBI WGS metagenome assembly JAEAMF01 (sample SAMN16933255, study PRJNA681124) | bioreactor sludge metagenome | isolation source: anaerobic bioreactor treating anionic surfactant - SDBS | place: India: Bengaluru | collected 2019-02-28 | reverse complement strand
CGAATCAAGAAAGGGCAGTCGGCTGCCGGGCCGAGACCCGGCCTCGAAAAACAACCACCTGGCAGGGGGAAATGAGCCCCCTGCACTCGCTGACAAGCCGCGGTCACAGCCCCAAAACACAAGCCCATTGTTTCCACCACGGAACCAACCGCGTTCCACCACCCTCCTTTGCCAGCCGCCCCTGTCTCCCTAGAGTGAAAGCAAAAGGAGACAAGCATGTTCGAAGCCAATCTATTCCAGGGCCAGCGCGTCCTGATCACCGGGGGCGGCACGGGGCTGGGCCTGGCCATGGCGGCCAAGCTGGCGGAGCTGGGTGCCGAGCTGCACCTGTGCGGCCGGCGGCATTCCGTGGTGCAGCAGGCCTGCGAGATGCTGAACAACGACACGGGCGCGCAGGCCTTTGCGCATGAACTCGACATTCGCCAGCCCGAGGCCGTGCACGCCGTCATCGACCGCATCTGGGCCGAACACGGCCCGCTGACGAGCCTGGTCAACAACGCGGCCGGCAACTTCGTCAGCCGCACCGAGGACCTGAGCATCAACGGCTTCCATGCCATATCGGACATCGTCTTTCGGGGCACCTTCTACGTCACCCAGGCCGTGGGCCGCCGCTGGATCGCCGAAGGGCTGCCGGGCTCGGTGCTGTCCATCGTCGTCACCTGGGTGGACACGGGCTCGCCCTTCGTCGTGCCCTCGGCCATGTCCAAGGCCGGGCTGGACGCCATGACCAAATCGCTGGCCGTGGAATGGGGTCCCAAGCGCATACGGTTCAACGCGATTGCACCGGGCGTGATTCCCACCCAGGGCGCCAGCCAGCGCCTGCGCCCCAGGATCGACGGCAACGAGGACTCGGCCGACCGCCGCCGCCTGGACAACCCCACGCGCCGCCTGGGCACGGGCGAGGACATCGGCAACATGGCCGCCTTCATCCTGGCCCCGGGCAACACCTGGCTCAACGGCCAGACCATCACGCTGGACGGCGGCGACGCCCTGGCCAACGGCGCCTACTTCACCGAATACCAGGCCTGGGACGATGCCGACTGGGCGCGCGCCCGGCAGATGGCCAAGGCCGGCAACCAGCCCAACGTCAACGATGGGGAGCAGGAGGCCACGCCCACATGAGCAACGCCGCCACGCCCCATTCCACCCTGGTCTTCGAACAGCGCACGCTGACCGGGGCCGCCCAGCAGCAGCGCGGCCGCCAGCTGGCCCAGGGCCTGCGCAGCCTGGGCCTGGCCGAAGGCGACGTGCTGGCCGTCTTCCTGCGCAACGGCATCGAATACGCCGACGTGGTCCATGCCTGCCGCATTGCGGGCATCTACTACTGCCCCATCAACTGGCATTTCACGGCCACGGAGATCGACTACATCCTGGCCGACAGCGGCGCCCGCGCCCTCATCACCAGCCAGGACCTGCTCGACGGCCTCAAGGGCGAACTCTATGCGGACCTGCCCCGGCGCGTCGCCCACGCACGCGAGCCGGAGCAGGACTACGAAACCTGGCTGGCCGCCCAGGCACCCTACGACGGCCCGCTGGTCGCGCCGCGCGGCCACATGGCCTATACATCGGGCACCACGGGCCGCCCCAAGGGCGTGCTGCGCAAGGCGTTTCCCGTGGAAGAACTGCCCCGGCGCCTGGCCGTGAAACAGGCGCTGATCGCCACCGCCTACGGCCTGCAGCCCGGCGCGCGCACCCTGCTGACCGCGCCCATCTACCACAGCGCGCCCAGCCTGTATTTCCAGAACGCGCTCATGCTCAGCGAGCTGGTGGTGCTGGAGCAGCGCTTCGACCCCGAGCGCTTCCTGCAGCTGGTGCAGGAGCACCGCATCGACACGGCCTACATGGTGCCCATCATGTACGTGCGCCTGCTCAGGCTGCCGCGCGAGGTGCGCGAGCGCTACGACATTTCCTCGCTGCGCTTCATCGCCTCCACCGGCTCGCCCTGCGCGCCCGAGGTCAAGAAGGCCATGATCGAGTGGATGGGGCCCATCATCAACGAGACCTATGCCTCCAGCGAATCGGGCCTGGTCACCTTCATCGGCTCGGCCGACGCCCTCACCCACCCGGGCAGCGCGGGCCTGCCGCTGCAGGATGCCGAAGTCCGCATCCTCGACAGGCAGGGCCAGGCGCTGCCCACGGGCGAGGTGGGCCTGATCTACGTGCGCCAGCCCGCCTATGCCGACTTCACCTACAAGGGCAACGAAGAGGCCCGCCGCAAGATGGACCAGGGCGGCCTGATCACCCTGGGCGACATGGGCTACCTGGACGAAGAAGGCTTTCTCTACGTCTGCGACCGCGACTCGGACATGGTGATCTCCGGCGGCGTGAACATCTACCCGGCCGAGATAGAGAACGAGCTGCTCAGGCACCCCGGCATAGCAGACTGCGCCGTCATCGGCGTGCCCGATGCCGAGTACGGCGAACGGCTGCTGGCCCTGGTCGAGCCCGGCCAGTCAGGCACACTGCCCGCGGCCGAACTGAAAGAATGGCTGCGCGGCCGGCTGGCGGCCTACAAGCTGCCGCGCAGCTTCGTCTTCCAGCGCCTGCCCCGCGACGACAACGGAAAGATCGCCAAAAGAAAGCTGCGCGACGCCCACTGGGGCGCGACGCAGCGCAAGATCTGAACCCGCCAACACCGAAAGAGAAGGAGACAACGCATGAACAAGGCCATCGCATTGCTGCTTGCCGCTGCGGCCACCGCAGCCGCAGCCCCCGGGTTCGCCCAGTCCGACTACCCCAGCAAGCCCATCAAGCTCATCGCCCCGTATGCGCCGGGCGGCTCGGTCGATGTGCTGGCCCGCACCCTGGCCACGCACCTGTCCACGGAGCTCAAGCAGTCCGTGGTCGTGGAGAACCGGCCGGGCGCCAACACCATGATCGCCGCCTCGGCCGTGGCGCGCTCGCCGGCCGACGGCTACACCCTGCTGCTGGCCAGCAATGCCAGCATGGTGCTCAACCCCCTGCTCTACAAGAAGCTCAGCTACAACCCCGACCGGGAGCTGAAGCTCACCAACATCCTGGCCGAGGCCCCGCTGGTGCTGGTCACCAACAGCCAGACCGGCATCAAAAACGTGGCCGACCTCAAGGCCTACTCCAAGGCGCACGCGGGCAAGCTCAACTACAGCTCGGTCGGCCTGGGCAACCCGTTGCAGCTGACCACCGAGCTGATCAAGTCCCGCCTGGACGTGGCCGCCACCCACATTCCCTTCAACGGCAGCGCGCCGGCCCTCACCGCCCTCATGGCCAACGACACCCAGCTCATGGTGGACGTGGCCGGCACCTCCCTGCCCCACATCAAGGCCGGCAAGCTGGTGGCCATTGCCACCACCGGGCCGGAACGCTCGCAGTTCCTGCCGCAGACGCCCACCATTGCCGAATCGGGCGTGCCGGGCTTCAGGGCCTCCACCTGGTTCGGCATTGCCGTGCCCGCAGGCACGCCAGCGGACGCGCGCAACACCCTGCAGGCCGCCGTCAACAAGGTCATGCTGAACCCGGAATTCGCCAGCGCCCTGGGCAACCAGACCCTGGCCGCCAGAAAGCCCCAGACCCAGGCCCAGCTCGACGACTTCCTGGCCGCTGACGGCCAGATGTGGCGCAAGGTGATCGCGGACAACGCGATTGCGCTGGAGAACTGAAGACCGAAAAGGTGATGAACTAAGTGCCTAAGGATCGGACACCTCGGCCTGCTCCACGAAGCGCAGCAGGCTGGCCCTGAGGAACTCGGTCATCACCTTGACGGCATGCGAGGGCCGGCGGTCCTCGGCCGTGATGATGTACAGCCTGTCGCCCAGGCCGGACACCGTCCAGTCCGGGCACACGCGCTGCACGGCGCCCGATCGCAGCTCGTCCATCACCATGTAGTTGGGCAAGGTGGCCACGCCGCTGCCCCGGAGCATGGACTGCTTGAGAAAGGGGAAATGCTCGCTGGTGATGCAGGGCTCGCACTTGAGTGCAATCTCCTGCTGCCCCCAGCTTCGGAATCAGCAGTTTACGGTTGAAGTATCTTCAATTTATTTAATTAACAAACCACTGCATCGTGGCGTTATTCAAATTTCGGCTTTGCAATGAGCCATTACTACGGACAACGTGAGACTCTGCATACTGCCCAAGTGTGTTTGCTGCATAGTGGACCGAAATTGGCTGACCCGAAACCGCCCCAAAAGTTGAGCCCACACGAAGATCTATACCAAGCCCCATTTCACCGATACAGACTACAGCTTGCGTTGCATCTGTTTTTATAGAGACCTGTGTGCAATTAATAGACCAGCTATGATTCCAAACAGCACTGGAGTCAACTATATGCACTTTTACGCTAGAGCCATTTTTTAATGCACCACGTAGCGTCTGCAATGATCCTGCTGTTGGCGATCCATTTGCATCATGGGCATAAACCAGATTCCAGGCGTGCGAAGCACCAGCAGAAACCATGATTGCTGTGGCAAAGATGAATTTTTTAATGACCATTTATACTCCTCCGTGTGAAATGGATTTTTATCTTATCGGCACTCAATTGCGCCAATTATTTAAAAAACCGGACCAAATGGCCTCAATTAATCCACTTGAAAGTAATGAAATGTGCTATTAGTTTTCAGCCGACGCGAGCAATTAAGTAGCCAGTAGTTGCACAAGCACCGCAAAGACTTGGAATGCGCAGTCCTCTCAAAATCTTTTGCAGCCGTCCATCGTCAAGCAAAGAGGATCGGGGCAGCGTTAGATTGCGGCCGCACCAACTCTGAAAATCTAAAGATGATCCCCGGCCTGCTCCACGAAGCGCAGCAGGCTGGCCCTGAGGAACTCGGTCATCACCTTGACGGCATGCGAGGGCCGGCGGTCCTCGGCCGTGATGATGTACAGCCTGTCGCCCAGGCCGGACACCGTCCAGTCCGGGCACACGCGCTGCACGGCGCCCGATCGCAGCTCGTCCATCACCATGTAGTTGGGCAAGGTGGCCACGCCGCTGCCCCGGAGCATGGACTGCTTGAGAAAGGGGAAATGCTCGCTGGTGATACAGGGCTCGCACTTGAGCGCAATCTCCTGCTGCCCCTTTTTCACCGAGACGGCATAGGTCTTGCCATCGCCGGGCGGCGTCAGCAGCACGCCGTGGGGAATCTCGGAGGGGTCGTGGAACGGCCGCGCCTTGGCATAGGCGCTGCTGGCATACAGGCCAAAGCCCACCGGCCCCAGATCGCGCGCCACCAGGTGTTCCTGCACGTCGCGCGCCACGCGCACGGCCACATCCACCTGGGCGCTCATGGGATCGCTCACCCGGTTGGAGAACAGCACGCGGATGCGCACCTGCGGGTGCCGTTTCTGGAAGGCCAGCAGCATGTCGGCCAGGTACAGCTCGCCCAGGCCCGTGGGAATGCTCAGCCGCACCGAGCCCGTCACCACATGCTGCAGCGCGTCGATGGCGCCCTGCGCCGCCTCCACCTCCTGGATGATGCTGCGCCCATGCTCGTACAGCACCTCGCCCGCCGCCGTCAGCAAAAAGCTGCGCGTCGTGCGGTGCAGCAGGGTCACGCCCAGCGCCGTCTCCAGCGCCTTGAGCTCCTTGCTCACCTTGGAGCGCGTGATGTCGCGCTTGCGCGCCGCAGCGCTGAGGCTGCGCGCGTCCACGATCTCTACGAAATTGCGGATGAGGTTGATGTCCATGGCTTGAGAGCGGCAGGTCAGGCGGGCCGCCTTGTTCGCGGCCTTGTTTGCGGCCTTGTGCGCGGCCGCAGGCAACGCGCCCGGACCGCCACCCCCGGACTATGGCACCGTCACGACGCCTGGCCCCGCCACCCGTGGGCGCCGGGACACAGGGCTTTCCCCGGTGCCCGCCGCATCAGTCCAGGCTGATCTGCGACGAAGCGGCCACCTGCTTCCAGGTCGTCACATCCTTGAGGATCACCGCGCCGAACTGCTCCGGCGTATTGGCCACCACCGTGCCGCCCAGCTCTGCCAGGCGCTGGCGCAGTTGCGGATCGGCCAGGGCCTGCACGCTGGCCTTGTGCAGCTTGTCGCGGATGTCCTTGGGCAGGCCCTTGGGCGCCAGCAGGCCGTTCCAGGCCTGCACGGCGTAGCCGGGCACGCCGGACTCTGCAAAGGTCGGCACGTCGGGCAGCTCGCTGCTGCGCTGGGCCGTGGCCACGGCCAGCGGGCGGATCTTGCCGGACTTGATGTGCGGCAGCGAGGCCGGCAGCGGCTCCCACAGCATGGACACCTGGCCGCCGATCAGATCGGTGAAGGCCGGGCCAGCGCCACGGTAGGGCACATGCATGATCTGCACGCCCGCCTTGGCCTTGAACAGCTCCATGGCCAGATGACCCAGACCGCCCGCGCCCGAGGACGCATACGACAGATGGCCCGGCTGCGCCTTGGCCAGCGCGATCAGCTCCTTCAGATTCGCCGCCTTGACCGAGGGATGCACGCTGAGCACGCCCGGCACCGTGATCACCTGGGTGATGGGCGTGAAATCCTTCACCGCGTCATAGGGCAGCTTGGTGTAGACGGCCGGATTCGTGCCGTGCGTGCTGGACGTGGCGCCCAGCAGCGTATAGCCGTCCGGCTTGGCATCGGCCACGAAGCGCGTGCCCAGCGAGCCACCGGCCCCGGCCTTGTTCTCCACGATCACCGAGGCGCCCAGCACCTTGCCCAGCTGCTGCGCGAACAGGCGGTTCACCACATCGGCCGTGCCGCCGGGCGGAAACGGAACGATCAGGCGGATGGGCTCGGCCGTGGGCCAGCCGGCATCGGCCGCCAGGGCCGACTGCGCGGGCGCCAGGGCGCCCAGGGCCAGGGCCGCCGTGGTTGCAGACAGGCTGCGGATCATGAAATTGCGGCGTTGCATGAGATTTTTCTCCTCGTTGAAATTCTTCGGGACCAGCACTTTCCAGTCACCGGCCCAGGCGCTCCAGCCAGGCCAGCACCCGGCCCAGCACCTCGTCGCCATTGGTGTCCAGCATGCAGAAATGCGAATTGCCGGTGATGCCTGCGGCCGGCAGGTCCAGCACCTCGGCGCGGCCGCCCAGGCGGCGCAGCAGCTGCCAATACACATCGGTCTGCGCGCGGTACTTCTGCCACTGCGGGCTGTGCGCGAAATGGTCGCCCCACACCGCCAGATGGGGGATGGCCGAGGCAGGCGCGAAGGCATCCGCCCCCTCCTGCCCCTGTTGCCCCTGCTGCCCTTCTTGCACCACCGGCATGCCCGTAGGCTCCACCCCCACCACGGCGCGCACCAGGTGCGGCTTGCGGACGGCCGCATGCGCGGCAAAGCCGCCGCCCTGGCTGTGGCCTATCACCACACAGGGGCCGAACTGCTCCAGCAGCGCGTCATAGGCCGCCATGGCCATGGCCTCATGCCCCAGCCAGCGCGGCACCATCTGCCGCACCAGGGCGCCAAAATTCTCATGTGGAAACCGCTGGCCAACGAATGGCTCGCCCACACCGTCGCCCGAAGGCGCGCCATGGCCTATGCGAAACAGCTGCCACGCCTCCTCTGCGCTGCGGAACACTGGCGCCTCGGCATAGATCTCGGGGAACATCGCCCAGCCCGCTCGGCCGCGCTCCACGGCATCGCAGACCACCACGTCGTGGCCGGCCTCCAGCAGGCGCCACAGCCAGCCCTGGCGCCCATCGGGCGTGGACTCCCACTGCGCCCCGGTCATGCCGCCGCCGTGCCACAGCAGCACCGGCAACGGGTTGCGCGGACGCGCAAGCCGGTACTCCATGGCGTACATCTGGCCTACGGCATAGCTGCCATTCATGTCCAGCGGCCGCTCGCCGCCGTTGCGCACCACCTCCCTGTGCTGGATCGGCAGATCCCGCACCGTGCGCTGCGCACCGCCAATGAAATGGCTTTGCATCTTCCTGAGGCAAACTTCAGGCATAACAGGGCTTCTCTCGCATGCCGCCATGCTAGGCATGCCCCGCCTTGGTGCTGTGCCGATTGCGGCGGCGCTGTGCCGGATCAGCACAGCCCTGCACCCACCCTACCCATGCACGAACTCAACCTCAAACTGCTGCAGGACCTGCAGGCCCTGGCCGACACCGGCAGCCTCTACAAGGCCGCCGAGCGCCGCCACATCACCCACCCTGCCTTTGGCCGCCGCATCCGCGCGCTGGAGGAATGGGCGGGCACGCCCCTGGTCGAGCGCGGCCACCAATCCACCACGCTCACGGCCGCCGGCAAGACGCTGCTGGCCTCGGCCCATGAAGTGCTGGGCATCCTGGAGCAGACCCACGGCCTGCTGCAGCGCCCCCACCGCACGCGCGATGAAACCATCACCATCGCGGCCGGCCGCACGCTGTCGCACACCGTCCTGCCGGGCATCATCACCGCACTCAACCAGTCCATGCCCCAGCTGTGCTGGAAAGTGGTCACCACCAGCCTGGACTACGGCGTGGAAATGCTGCTGCAAGGCAAGGTGGACCTGCTCATGTGCCACGCCCAGCCCGCCATCGAAGGCAGCCTGCAGGGCCACCACCTGGCCTGGCTGCCCGTGGGCCAGGACACGCTGATCCCCGTCAGCATCCCCCTGGTCCCCCAATTGCCCAAGTACGCCCTGCCCGCCCACGGCGGCGGCCCGCTGGTGCCCTACCTGGACTACGCGCAAAGCATGTCCCTGGGCAAGATCCTGCGCAGCCACCTGCACGAACTGTGCGACACCACGCGCCTGCGCACCGTCTACGAGGCCGACCTCGCCGACTCCCTGCACGCCATGGTCCACCAGGGCCTGGGCCTGGCCTGGTTGCCGCTCACCCTGGTCAAGACCGACCTGACCGAGGGCCGCCTGGCCCGCGCGGCCGGGCCCGACAAGGACGTGCCCATCAACGTGCGGTTCTACCGCCGGCCTGCGGCGCAGAGCAAGCCGCTCACGCGCAGGGTGTGGGCGGGGTTGGAGAATCTTTATGGGAGGAGTCAGAAATCGTGAGCAGTCAGTCTGACCCGTAGCGTTCGACCTTCACGTTACTCAGCGTCTGCGAATTTAGAGCTGCAGAACTCATCCACCATCGCCTTGAACATCGGGCTTTGGCCAGTCTCTGCGGCCACCAGCGTACTGGCAGCATTCGAATAGAAAGCGCGATAGCCGGAATAGGCACCGGCTTCATTCTTGCCATCAATTTTTCCGCACAGCGTGGGCTGTTCATCCACGTTGCTGATAAACAAGTCCTTGAAGCGTGCAGACTGGGGATTCTGGAGCTTCTTGGATGTACTGATCTTCGCGTTTGCCACGAAGCTCTTCCAATTGCCAGCGGCGATCTGGCCAACTGCCTGTTCATTGGATTGGCGCTTTTCCTGCGAGGATTTCAAATCAGCCTTTGAGAACTTGCGCCCCATCACGCTGGCCTCTTCCACCTCCGCACTGGTCTTGCCCACGGAGCACACCAGCTTTGCGCCCATGTAGTTGAACTCAAGATTGATGCGATCGTCCTGTGCAAACGTTCGCATCTTGTCGTCCACGGGAGAAGCCGCTTCGGGGAATGTCTTGAGGCAAGCCTTTATCGCACTGTCGCGATTGGCCACAGGTGCGGCGGCAACGCCCAATGCCATCTGCGCAACGGCCATTGCAATGATCAGCTTCTTCATGTGTTCCGCTCCCTTATTCAATTGATTCATTCATGCCCGACTTGGGCGCGGGCATCTTATCAGTTGCATTTGAATCATTCGCGCAATGGACGATGCGGATTCCCACTTCGGATTGCATCCCTTCATCACCTTGCCAACAGCTGCTTCTCAAAGCCTGCATTCGGCCTCGCAGACACACCGAATCTCTGCCCCGCCCTCCGCATCCTGCGGCATCAGGCAAGCCACATTGCAGAGATGGAAGCTGCCCAGGACTTTCCCCTTGGCCCCGCTGCAGCCTTGAACTAGCATGGCCTGCACCGTCCCGGCCGGGGCGGATCTTCCTTGGGCATCGATGAGCTTTCCCGTTCAGATTCCGATCCGAGTCCCCTGCCCTCCGGGCGCCTGCATCTGCGAGCACGACGCACTGCTCGCCGACTCCATGGCCGACCAGCGCATCCTGCGACTCACCAGGGAAGAGGAAAAGCGCCTGCTACACCGGCTGGAGCAGATCACCAGCCTGCAGGACCTGCGCCATGTGGAGCAGCGCATGTATGAGCAGCTTGGCATCCGCGTGCGCATCGAACCCGGCGCCAGCGAAGTGCGCACCGTGCGCGGCATACAGATCGAGGTCCTGCCCATGCGCGGGCTGTGCAGCAAGACGCGGCAAGCGATTCCTGCAGCGATTCGGCGGGGGATGGAGAGGACGCCTGAGGTGGCGTTTGAGTTGTTGGATGAGGGGGGGTTGTTTGGGTGAGGATTGGCAACCTCGATCGACCAGGAATCACTGGTTTTCCGCAAGGCGCTCAATTCCAGCTTTGCGACTGTGGCCAGAGGCTAGCTCCAGACCTCCTCTGTCAGACGCCTCAACTCATCAACCGCCGCAGAAAAAGCCGTCTTGTCAAATACTGCTCTTTTATTTCCCGCTACCCATTCAACCGAAACAACAATACCATTTCTCACATCGATAGCACGTCCGATTCTCGCCCAACTCACCATTTCTTCATCAACCAGCTGCTCTACCACCGCAACAGTGCAATTCATATCCATATCATCTGGACAGATCATGATTGGCACTATCGTCGACGAATTTTCATTTTTTGGATTCAAAAGATACCAGGCATTATGCAAATCGCACTCATCAATAAGCCACCCTTGGGCCGGGACAAGGCCACCCACAGTATCTTCTCCAAAGACAGCCGAGCAATCTGCCTCTTTCAACCATAACTCAAGCGGCACCCCGTCAACCACCAGGACAGGATGGGGAGCCTTCGCGCAAAGCGACATGTGCATTACAGCTTCAATAACGTTCATGTGGTGTCAAGATTTAATTTTCAGTGTCCATGACGATCGATTGTCCTTACCTCGCACAGGTCCCGTCAACCTCCTTCACCCTCCGTAGGCTCACCATCCCTGTCGCGTGACACATGCGGGCACTCCGCCCGAAGACATGCACGCCATCGCGAGGCGACCTGCCACCATGCCTACTCACCGCCACCGCAAACGCTGAGGATGCATGGCAGCACGCCTGAATCACGATGCCAGGCTCCTCATCATGCGGCACAATCAGCCGACTGCGACCCTGAAGCCAGGTTTGAATCTACTGGAAGCACCAGCAACCCGCCTCCAACATGGAATGCCCCATCTGTACAAGTACTGATTTTCATCGCCCCGCGGAGAAATCTGCAATGGAAATATGGCACTGCAAAAAATGCGGGAATGGATGTGCAGTGCGCTGCAATTACATCCCCGATCTTTCGGACGTGAAAGGCCATGACCTGTTCGTTGGAACGGCATCGGTTTCCACAGGAATAAAGGGCCTTAAGGCATTGATCCAGTTAAAGAAAGCTCTTTCATTTGCAGAGCATTTTGTGCCTGCCAGACTTGATGAGCAGCACCGAGCCGGGAAACTCTGTTGGGACCTAGGATATTATCTGGATTTTGAAGTCCAACAGGCCGAAGCAGAGTGCGAACGAATCGGAATAGCTGCGTCATTCAATAGATTGGTCTAGGCGGGCTTGATGCAGATGACAACCGGCGTGCGACGACAGACAATGCCAGTCCGTGGTACAAGCTCTTGAGATCAAGCACAATCAATACGGCCGCATGGAGATAACAATGGCATTCAAGATAAATGCAGATACAAGAACCACGATCGAGAATATTCTTGGTCGATCCATCGAAGCGGAGTGCGGTGATCTGGCCAATTATGGCGAAATCGTTGACAAGGATCTGGAGAGTTTTCGGCGGCTCTGGCCCACCGGCGCAGTGATCACAGCCAACTATCTTCTATACAGGCTGGACGGACGATACGGCCTGCAAAAGGCGATGATGTATATACATCATGTGATCGGAGTTGAGGACATGACGGCGGATCAATGGCTAAAGCAAATGTTGACACTTGAGCAATAAGATGCCGAGAACTGCTTTCGGCCGATCAGACGCATCTGCGAAAACTCAGTAAAAATCACTAATTAATAAAACGTCAGACATATGGTGGCTCTCATGTCCTGGGGCGCCGAACATCCACCCATGACATTCCAGAAGACATGAATATTGAGGCACTGGCAGAAATTTTCCATGATGACAGCAACGGCCTGATTACATCCATAAGTCGTTCAGAGAACAATGAACTCTTCATTTCGATCGAATGCGATGACTGGAAAAATTCACGGATACGCAGAGAATCCAAAATCGTGTGCAAGCAATGGCTGGACACCGACGTGTGCATTTGCAGTGCAAATGCAATATCCGTATACCGGGAGCACCCCTTGCTCCTGAACCGCTCCGGAAGACAAGGCAGCCTTTACTTCTCCTCGTGCCCCCAGGATCCTTACCAAATTTATGCCTATATTTGGGAAATTCTTCATCACCACTACAAAGGCTGGCTGGCCGCATCCAGAATGATGCCGGGTTCACCGGCATCCTTTCATACACTGCTGACTGGAGGCTATGGCTTGCTCTTGCGCGGTCCTATCTCTGTCCTCACCAGCGTTCGAGATCGCATTGGATCCGATTTGAAAACACAACTAATCGACACGCATATCGTCGAAACAAATAGAAACGCCATTTCATCGCGTCGCATCTGTTCGCTGCCAGCGATGCCGAGGCAGCCTACGATCGCGCCATAGGCATGCTCCCCGGCTTGAGCGACGCAAATCACGATGGGCCCGGTGATCGAACGAACGTAGTGCCTGTTGGCATCTTCGACCTTGACGAGGTATTCGTCGCTGAGGGGCAGGTCGTAACCGGATTGAGCCAGCCATACGGTATCGATGTCGGCATCCTGTTTATCGAGGAATTGCTGTGTCAGCGCACAAGAACCAAGCAGGAGCTGACTGTCTTCGCCGGCCCTAGGGATGGCAGGGCAGAGCCGCCCTAATTCCCCAACATCCTCGTACGTTCTCCCGCACATCCTCACTCGCCTGCCCATCGCTGAGCAGCGACTGCTAACTCCATCATCCGTATCCGAGCAGAAAAACGCCGTCGGCACCTTGAGGACTTCGGCCAGCTTGCGCACGGTACAGCAGGTACGGCTTGGGCTTGCCCAACGCATAGCGATTGATCTGTGCGCTTGCGACAAGCTGGCCGCCCCCTCAGACCCACTCGACAGCCCCCATCTTCTTGAACACCCTGCCAATCAACTACGCAACTCGTAGTATCTGCATCACGAAAAACCGGCAAGCATCACCCCTTTCTGAAGGAGATGCGATGTCAGACGCCAATGGAATGCTTCGTGGAGAGTCGAACCCATGAAGCACATCCCCCATCCCCTCCCCCCGAAAACACCCACGCCCAGAAGCTTGCAACAGCGCTGCATGAAATGGACCGCTTCGTGCAGCAAGGCTGTGCCGAGGTTTCCGCCCTGGCCCAGCTGGCGCTGGCCTGGCTGGAGATTCCCGAGGGCCATCAGCGGCTGGACGTGGTGGCGCAGGCGCTGGTGACCATTCGCAACAGCGCTGAATCGCTGGCGGAATACGCCGGCAGCGAAGCCCGGGTGATGAACTGCGAATACGAGGACCAGGCGGAGGTGCGCCGCAGCGAGGCGGCCAAGGTGGCTGCCGAAGAGGCCGGGCATGTGTACACCGTGGTGGGGCCTGGGGCAGCGCGGGGCGTCAGGTAGTCCCGGAGGCCATGGGGCTGCGCCCCGTTGCACCCTGCACTGCCGTCTATCCCTTGCGCGTGCGAAACAGCAGCCACAGCAGATACACCCCGCCCAGCAGCCCGGTCACCAATCCGATGGGCAGATGCAGGCGCACGGGTGCCCACTGGCTGAGCATGTCGGCCGCCAGCAGCAGAACGGCGCCCATGGCTGCCGCCGTGAACAGGGGCACGTCGGGCGACAGGCCCAGGCGCCTGGCCACCTGGGGCGCGGCCAGCGCGATGAAGGCGATGGGCCCCGCCGCTGCCGTGGCGATAGCGGTCAGGGCCACGGCAGCCATCACCATGGTGAGCCGCGTGCGCGGCACGTTGACGCCGAGCTGGGTGGCGGCATCGTCGCCCAGCTCCAGCAGGTTGATGCGGCGGGCGCACCACAGCACGACGGGCACGATGGCGATGAAGCCCAGCGCAGCGGGCACGACATGCGCCCAGGTCCGCGCGCTGAGCGAGCCGGCCAGCCAGCGCTGCGCGGCGACGGCCCGGTCCAGGTCCCCCATGACCAGCAAGATGGTGTTCAGGCCCGAGAGCGTGGCCCCCACGCCTATGCCCACCAGCACCAGCCGGTAGCCGCCGGCAGCACGCCGGCCCCCGGACAGCGCAAGCACGACCGCCGCCGTGGCCATGCCCGACAGCACGGCGGCCAGCGATGTCCACAGCGGCCCGGCGTCACCGAGCACGATGAGCGCAATCGCCCCGCTGGCCGCGCCGGTGGTGAAGCCGATCACGTCCGGCGAGCCCAGCGCGTTGCGGGAGATGGACTGGAAGATGGCGCCCGCCATGCCAAGAGACGCGCCCACGAAGACGGCCGTGAGGACACGCGGCAGCCGCACCCGCTGCACGATGCGCTCAGCTGCGGGGTTGGAGCCCGTGCCCAGCAGGCTGTCGAGCACTTCGGCGGGGCTGAGGGACAGGGTTCCCGTGCCCAACAGCAGCACACCCAGCACCAGGGCCAGCACGACCAGCGCCATGCCCACGGCCAGCGGCCTGGGCCGCCAGAGAAACGAACAGGCTCCCCAGCGCACGACGGATGTGTTCACGGAGGTCTTCATAGCCTGCTCAACCGGTATCTGCACGCCACCCAGACAAAGAACGGCCCGCCGATCAGGCAGGCGACGATGCCCGCAGCCACTTCGGCAGGCGCCGCGACGACGCGGCCCAGCACGTCGGCCCCCAGCAGCAGCACCGCCGCGTAGAGCGCGGAAAGCGGCAGTATCCAGCGGTAGTCCGGCCCGCACGAGAGGCGTGCCAGATGCGGCGCCACCAGGCCGACGAAGGCGATGGGCCCCACGGCCGCCGTGGCCGCCCCGGCCAGCAGCATGACCGCCAGGCAGGCCAGTTGCGCGGTGGCGCGCACATTGACGCCCAGCGCCAGGCCCACGTCATGCCCCAGCGCCATGGCGTTGAGCTGGCCGACGATGGCCCAGGCCGCCGCCAGCCCTGCCGCCACGGCAACCGCCAGCACGGCGGCGCTGGCATAGCCGCTGCCATGCAGGGAGCCGGCCGCCCAGTGGCGGAAGCCGTCGAAGACTTCCGGGGGCGCGTTGAGCAGGATGATGCCGGCGCTGGAGGTGAGCATGACCGACAGGCCGGCCCCGGCCAGGACCAGGCGCACCGGGTGCGCGCCCGTGCCTCGGGACTGGCCGAACGCGAAGACGGCGGCGCCCGCCAGCCCCGCGCCGGCAAAGGCGCACCAGACGTACTGGAGCACGGACGTCAGGCCGAAGGCCGTCATGCCGATGAGCACGGCCAGCGCCGCACCCGCGTTGACGCCCAGCAAGCCCGGCTCCGCCAGGGGATTGCGGGTGACGGCCTGCATGAGCGCGCCGGCCACGCCCAGCGCCATGCCGGCCAGGATGGCCACCACGGTGCGGGGCATGCGCAGCAGGCTGACGATCAGGTGCTGGTCATCACGCAGGTCCGGAGCCCGCAGCGCGCCGAGGATGTCGGCCAGCGCAATGTCGCGCGAGCCGACGGTGATGCCGAGCACGGCGATGATGGCCAGCGCCAGCAGCCCGCCTGCAAGGCCCAGCCAACGCCTGCAGTGTCGGGAGGACCGCGAGGAGGACCGCAAACAGGAGCGCTGGGCAGGCCGCGCCACCGCGCCTTGGAGCCGTGCACGCATGGCTCAGCGGAAATGGCTTGCCACGGCGTCGACCATCTGCTGCCCCGAGTAGTAGTCGATGCGAAACGAGGTCGGGCCCAGCGGATAGACGCGCCGGCCGGCAACGGCGGGCAGGTTGGCCAGCAGTGGGTCGTCCAGGAAGGCCTGCACATCGCCCTGCGAGGCGCCGAGCAGGAAGACGGAGTCGCCGGTGATGGCGGCCGAGAGATTCTCGCGGGAGATGAATTCGAAGTCCGAGGCGCGTGTGACCTGGGCGGCCAGCGCGGGCGGCAGGCCCTCCACCTTGAAGCCCAGTGCGGCCAGCAGCCGCGCATGGGGGCTGGCGGCGCGTCCTATGGAGTAGCTGCCGGCCAGGTTGTAGGCGACGATGCTGACGGGCCGGACCGGGGGCGTGATGGAGGCGGCGGTCTGCGCCACATGGGCATCGAAGCGGGCAATGGCTGCGGCGGCCTGCTTGGCATGGCCCGTGATGCGGCCCAGCTCGGTGGCGATGTCCTGCCAGGACTGGCTGGAGTAGTCGACCACGACCATGGGCACGCCCTGCGCCTGCAGTTCGGTGCGGTGCTGGGCCACGCTGTCGGCCCCGGTGGCGGAGGCCACCAGCAGGTCGGGGCTGGCGCCGATGGCGGCCTCGATGTCGAATTGCAGGTTGCGGTAGAGCACCTGCACGCCGCGCTTGTCGGCAACGGCGGCCCATTGCGAGAAAAAGCCCTTGTCGTCGGTCATGCGGCTGGGCGTGGTCGCGGCGGTCGCAACGACCGGCGCATCGATGGCCAGCAGGATGCCGGTCACGCTGGGCGAGGTGGAGACGATGCGCCGGGGCAGCGGTGCATGGTCTGCATGTGCTGCAGCCGGCGTACCCGATGCATGCGACGCATGCGATGTATCCGACGTATGCGGTGCGGCGCCCGCCACGGGAACGGCTGCGCGGGGAAACCATGCGAAACAGGCCAGCACGGCCAGTGCGGCGGCCGCGCCCAGGGCGGCAAGTTGGAGTCTGTTCATCTCGATCCGAAGCGACGGGGCCGGGCGCCAGGGCGGCGTCTTCAGCGTATTCCGTATTGTAGAATTCATTCCACATTGCAAACACTGAAGGACCTATCGATTGTGGGAAATGACCGGCCATGACGCAGCGCCTGAGTGCTGATGCGGTGACGCTGCGCTACGGCGAGCGCACGATTTCTCAGGGCCTGTCCCTTGCCATTCCCGATGGCTCCTTCACCGTCATCGTGGGGCCGAACGCCTGCGGCAAGTCCACCCTGCTGCGCGCGCTGTCGCGGCTGCTGGTGCCGGTGGCCGGGCAGGTCATCCTGGATGGCCGGCACATCTCGCAATTTCCCGCCAAGGAGGTGGCGCGGCGCCTGGGCCTGCTGCCGCAAAGCGCGGTGGCGCCCGAGGGCATCACGGTGGCGGACCTGGTGGCGCGAGGGCGCTACCCCCATCAATCCTTCCTGAGGCAGTGGACGGACGCGGATGAGCAGGCCGTGGCCGAGGCCATGCAGGCCACCGATGTGGCAGCACTGTCCGGCCGCCTGCTGGACGAGCTGTCAGGCGGCCAGCGCCAGCGGGTGTGGATTGCGATGGTGCTGGCGCAGCAGACGCCGATCCTGCTGCTGGACGAGCCCACGACGTTCCTGGACATCGCCCACCAGATCGAGCTGATGGAGCTGCTGGCGGATCTCAACGACGCCGGCCGCACGGTGGTTGCGGTACTGCACGACCTCAACCAGGCCTGCCGCTATGCCTCGCACCTGATCGCCATGCGCGACGGGCGCATTGCCGCGCAGGGCGCGCCCGGGGAGATCTTCACGGAGCAGTTGGTGCAGGAGGTGTTCGGCCTGCCGGCCGTGATCATGGCAGACCCCGTGTCGGGGACGCCCCTGGTGGTGCCCAGGGGGCGCAGGGCCGTGAATGCCATGGAGCGCGCCGCAGGGAACTGAGGCGCCCGGCCATTCTTCCCGGCTCGGCTTTCAAGGCGAATCTGCGCTGAAGGCCCGCCCGCCCGTGGACTGGTTGATCAGGCTGGCCTCGCGGAACAGCGCGACCCGGTCTTCCGGCGACTTGAGCTGGCCCAGGTCCGAGACGGTGGTGACCGCGCAGACGATTTCATGCTGCGCATCGAACACCGGCGCCGCCTGGCCCGTGACGTTGGACAGCAGGTGGCTGGTCATCTCGGACCAGCAGCGCTCGCGCACTTCGTCGAGCACGGCCTTGGCTGGCGGCTTGCCACGGAAATGGGCGGGCTGCTGGCGCCGTGCAGCGTCGATGGTGGCCTTGGGCAGGAAGGCCTGGAACACCAGGCCGCAGGCGGTGTTGTCTATGGGCAGGATGTCGCCCAGCGCCAGCGGGTTGATCGAGAAGTAGGCGCTGCGGTACCAGCGCACCAGGGTCGGCCCGCGGTCAGTCCAGATGGCCACGCCGCCGCTGAGCGCATGGCTGTGCGTCAGCGCCTTCATGCGCTGCGCCGCAATCTCCACCGCATCCACACGCTTGAGCGCGCCAATGCCGATGCTCAGCGCCGCGCTGCCCAGGTCGTACAGGCCGCTGGCCGGGTCCTGCTTGGCCAGGCCTTCCTTGACGAGGCTTTGCAGGTAGCGGTGGGCCGTGGAGCCCCCCGTTCCCGTTCGCCGGGCCACCTCGCCCAGCGCCAGCTCGCTTTCGGCATTGGCCAGGACCATGAGAAACCGGGTGGCGATGGAGACGGACTGGATGGTGCCGGAGCGCTTCTCGCCGGCTGTCGTCTGAGGTGTTGTTGTTTTCAAGGGCTGGGCTTTCTTGCCTGTACCAGGCGCATCGCAGGTGGGGGCGCAGGCGCCGCCGGTGTCGATGATACCGGCTCTGCCGAAGGCTCTGCACGGGTGCGCGCACACCATTTCGCCGCTGTTTTTCTCTTCCGCATGTGGGAATGCATTCCCTACTGCGGAATTTCAATGCATGATGGCGACCTTTGAAAAATACGAATCATTCTCATCAAAGGAAGATGCTGTGAAGCTGTGTTTCCATCGCAGGCTCCCGTCCCGGGCGGGCGCCATCGCACTCTCTACCCTGATGGCGCCGGCCGGCGCCTTCGCTCAGGGCGCGTCGGGTTCCGGGGGGGAATCCAACGCGCTTGAAGCGGTCGTGGTCAGCGGAGAAAAGGTCAGGCGCGAGCTCAAGGACACGGCCTCCTCCGTGTCGGTCAAGGCCGGCAAGGACCTGGCCCGGCAGGAGTCCGGCAATGCCTCGGTCCACGAGGTGCTGCACGATGTGCCCAACGTGGTCTACACCGACACGGTGGGCGCGCCCATCATCCGCGGGCAGGACACGCAGGGCCCCAACAACGGCCAGAACGTCTTCTGGGGCGGCACGGTGCCGCGCGCCACCATCAACCTGGACGGGCACTACCTCAACTACAACGAGATGTTCTTCGGCGCGACCTCGGTCTGGGATGTGGAGAGCATCGAGGTGTTCCGCGGCCCGCAGACCACCTCGCAGGGTGCCAATGCCATCGCGGGCGCCATCGTCGTGAACACCAAGGACCCCAGCTTCAAGCGCGAAGGGGCCTACCAGCTGGAGGCGGGCGACTACCAATCGCGGCGTGCGTCCATCGCCGTCTCCGGCCCCGTGGGCGAGGAGCTGGCCGCGCGACTGGCCGTGGACTACTCGGGGCGCGATACCTTCATCGACTACACCAATCCGCAGTTCCAGCGGGGCCAGGCCGATCAGGATTTCCGCGCACTCAACGCACGCATGAAGTTCCTGTGGCTGCCCAGCAGCGTTCCGGGCCTGGAGGCCAAGTTCACCTATTCCCACAACGACAGCAACCGCCCCAGCCAGGAGGCGGCGTCCGCTCCGTTCAGCGCGCTGGAGCACTGGACGACGACCATGCCCAGCTGGAAGCAGAAGACCGACACCGGCATCCTCGACCTCAGCTACGAGCTGGGCAACGGCGTGCGGCTGGTCAACCAGTCCCAGTATTCGCGCTCGTCCGTGCAGCGCCATACGGGCATTCCTGGCGAGGGCGATGCCGATATCCGCCAGAACAATGTCTCCAATGAGTTCCGCGCCCTGGTGGGCAGCGACAAGGACCGCCTTAGCGGCTTCGGCGGCGTCTACTACGCGCGCACCGGCACGGACGAAAGCCTGCTGCTGCGCGGCCTGTCCGCCTTCGACGACACGAAGAAGAACCTGGGCGTCTTCGGCGAGCTGAACTGGCGCCTGGCCGACCGCTGGACCCTGACCAGCGGCCTGCGCTACCAGCAGGACGAGGTGGTGCGCACCGGCACTTCGGTGCTGGCACCCACCGCCCTCGACTACACGAAAACCTTCTCGGCACTGCTGCCCAAGCTGTCCCTGGCCTATGCCGCCACACCGCGCTGGACCGTGGGCGCGCTGGTCAGCCGGGGCTACAACCCGGGCGGTGTGTCGCTGAACCTCACCAGCCGGCAATGGGCGTATTTCAAGAAGGAGTCGATCTGGAACTACGAGCTGTTCAGCCGCGCCAGCCTGCTCGATGACCGGCTGATGCTCAACACCAACCTGTTCTACATGGACATGCGGGATGCGCAGTACAACATCCCCGTGGTCATCTCCCCGGGCGTGGCCCAGTCCTACACCATCAACGCGGAGAAGGCCCATGCCTACGGCTTCGAGCTGGGCGCCGACTACCGCGCGCTGGACAACCTGCGGATCAAGGCCGGCGTGGGCGTGCTGCGCACCCGCATCGAGGAGATGGGCAGCAACCCCGGCTACGAGCACAACCGCTTCGCCCGCTCGCCCGGCTACAACCTGAGCCTGGGCGTGAGCTGGGACGCCAGCCCCCGGTTCAATGTCTCCGGCCAGGTGCGACACCTGGACGGCTACTACTCCGATACCGCCAACACGCGCGCCTATGCGGTCGGCTCCAACACCATCGCCGACCTGCGCATGACCTATGCCTACAGCGCGCGCGTGCAGCTGTACGGCTATATCAAGAACGTCTTCGACAGGCGCGCACCGACGTATCTGCAGCAAAACCGCGGCATCGGCGGCATCGAGGCCAGCATGACCGCGCCGCGCATGATCGGCGTGGGCGTGCGCGGAACGTTCTGAGATGGGAATGACAGCAGACATGACACCCCGCAAACCCCTGCACATCGGCCTTTCGCTGGCCCCCACCTGGCTGAGCGGCGACGCCTGGCGGCGGCCCGGCAGCCATATCGAAGGGCTGTACTCCAGCGACTTCGCCCTGGACCTGGCCCGGCGCGCCGAGGCCGCGCACCTGGACTTCGTCTTCCGCCCGGACGTGAGCTTTCTGCCCATGGAGGCGCTGGAGACGGGAGCGGGCTTCGCCAGCCTGGACCCCACGGTGCTGATGGCCGCGCTGGCGCGCGAGACCTCGCGCATCGGCCTGGTGTCCACGGTATCGACCACGTTTTTCCCGCCCTATGCGGTGGCGCGCCAGCTGCAGTCGCTGCACTGGATCAGCAACGGCCGCGCCGGGTGGAACATCGTCACGGCCCTGCAGGGCCACGAGAATTTCGGGCTGCAGGCCATGCCCGATGCCGATGAACGCTATGCGCGGGCCGCAGAGTTCACCGACGTGGTGCGCCGGCTGTGGGCCAGCTTCCCCAACGAGGCCTTGAAGATCGACCGGGACAGCGGCCGCTACGCCGATGCCTCGCTGGTCCACCCCATAGACCATGAGGGACCGCATCTGAAGGTGCGCGGCCCGCTGAACCTGCCGGAGTTCGGCGGCCCGCGCATTCCGCTGGTGCAGGCGGGAGCATCCAGCACCGGGCGCGACTTTGCCGCATCGGTGGCAGACATCGTCTTCGCGCCCACGCCGGACCTCGACGCGGCGCTGGAGCTGCGCCGGGACTTGTCTCAGCGCGCCCAGCGCCATGGCCGCCGGGCACAGGATGTGCGCCTGCTGCCCGGCCTGAGCCTGTACCTGGCCGACACCCGCGAGCAGGCCCAGGAGATGTTCCAGCAGACGCACGGCCGGGTGGACAGGGGCCGCAAGCTGGCATCGATCAAGGCCATGGTCGGCCTGGACCTGACGGACTGGCCCGCAGACCGGCCGATCACCGCAGCCGACCTTCCGCCGCCCGTGGCAACCCCGTCCAGCCGCACGCATGCGGGCCTGCTCAGGCGCCTGATGGAGCGCGAATCACTGCGCATCGACGAGCTGCTGCAGCGGCCGGAAATCCTCTCCGCCGCGCACTGGCAGGTGGTCGGCACGGTGGACGATGCCGTGGCGCAGATCACCGAGTGGAGCGCCGCCGGCGCCATCGACGGCTTTCTGGCCGCGCCCGGCGGCTCCGTCGAGTCCCTGCATTGCGTGCTGGAGCAGCTGGTGCCGCGCCTGGTGGAGGCCGGCCTGTTCCGCTCCCGCTACACGGGCACCACGTTCATGGAGCACCTCGAAGAGTCGAGGTAGGGCCTGCGCCCTGCCCTCGCCTGGCCTTCACTGCGCCCGCGTGTCGGACCCGCCATCGGGCTCGAACGCAAAGCCCACGCCATAGACGGAGCGGATCCACTCATGGCGGTCGTCCGCCGCCTTGAGCTTTTTGCGCAGGTTCTTGATGTGGCTGTCGATGGCGCGCTCGTTCACGTCCAGCGTGTCGGCGCAGGCCAGCTCCAGCAGCTGCGCGCGGGAGTACAGGCGGCCGGGCTGGCGCATCAGGGCCTGCAGCAAGGTCAGCTCCCGCTTGGTCAGCGGCAGCACGCTGCCGTTGAGCATGGCGCGGCCCTGCTCGGGCAGCAGCGTCAGGCGTTGCTGCGCGGGGCCGGGGCCGGCACTGCGGCGCAGCACGGCCTTGACGCGGGCCACGACTTCGCGCGGGGCGAAGGGCTTGCAGATGTAGTCGTCCGCACCCAGCTCCAGGCCCAGCAGGCGGTCCATTTCCTCGACACGCGCGGTGAGCAGGATGACGGGGCTGGCGCTGTGGGGGCGGAACTGGCGCAGGATGTCCAGGCCGTCCAGCCCCGGCAGCATGATGTCCAGCACGGTGAGGTCGGGCGGGGAGCGCAGCATGCGGTCCAGCGCCTCGCGCCCGTGACGGATGTGCTCGACTTCGTAGCCTGCATGGCGCAGGTAGTCGATGACGATGGCGGCCATGTCGGTCTCGTCTTCGACCAGGAGGATGCGGGCAGGCTTCATGGCGCGGGATTTTCCAGCAAGGGCAGCCACAGCGTGATGCGCAGGCCGCCCAGCGGCGAGGCTGCGGCCTCGATGCTGCCGCCATGGGCCTGGACGATGGTGCGGCAGATGGCCAGCCCCAGGCCGGAGCCGCCCAGGCCGTCGCCGTCGCGCACGCGGGAGGCGTCCACGCGATAGAGGCGATCGAACAGGCGCGGCAGGTGCGGGCTGGCCACGCAGGGAGCCGTGTCGTCCCAGCACAGCTGCAGCATGCTGCGGTCCTGCATCTGGACAATTTCGGCAGATACCTGCAGCTGCCCGCCCGCAGCCGTGTAGCGCAGGCTGTTTTCCAGCAGGTTGGCAAACACCTGGTGCAGCCGGTGCGGGTCGCCCTGCACCAGCGGCGGCGGAAGGCGCGCGGCCAGCTGGTCCACGGTGGAGCGGTCCAGGCCGATGCCGACCTGCTCGAAGCCGGGCCGCGCGCCGTCCAGCGCCTCGCCCAGCAGGGTCAGCACATGCACGGGCACATGGCCCGAGCCGTGCAGGGCCTGCGGGTCGTCCAGGCTCACGCGCAGGTCGCTGACCAGCCGTATCAGCCGCATGATCTGCCGGTGCAGGCGCAGCGCCATGCGGTCGTCCAGGGGCAGCACGCCGTCCTGCACGGCCTCGACCTCGGCGCGCATGGTGGACAGCGGTGTGCGCAGCTCATGCGCCACATCGGCCAGCCAGCGCTGGCGCGAGGCCTCCATGGTGGCCAGCTGCACGGCCATGTCGTTGAAGGTTTCCGCAAGGCGGGCCAGCTCCGCATCGCCCTTGATGGCCACGCGCGTGTCCAGCCGCCCGGCCGCAATGCCGCGCAGGCCGTCGACGAAGGCGGTCAGCGGCTCCAGCCAGCGCCGCGTGAGCCAGGCCGACAGCAGCAGCGCCAGCAGCAGGCCGGCCAGCCCGGTCCAGGCCACAAACCCCATCTGCTGCGCGAGGAAGGCACGGTCCAGGTCGCGCTGCATGCCCTGCCCGGTCTGCACGGGGGACAGCACGATCTCGCCAATGGCCTGCCCGTTGGCGGCGCGCAGAACGCGGTGCGCCGCACCGGGCTGCGGCGCCATGCCGGAGATGAACTGGCCCTGGGCATCCAGCAGGCCCACGCGCGCCCACGGGCCGCCGAAGGGGCGGTCCGGAGGCGGGCCGGGGCGGTCTGTACGGTCTGTACGGTCGGAGCGATCTGATCGATCTGATCGATCGGCAGGCTCTCCGCCTTCCAGCCCAAGCGGCGGCGGAAACTCCGGGCCTGGCCCCGGGCCGTGGCTTCCCTCAAAACCAGGCCTCGACTCCGGCATGGACATGGGCATGGGGGGCCGTGGCCCGGGCTCGCCCGCAGGAAAGCCCCGGCCCATGCCTGCGCCCGGGCGCACCATGTCGCGCCAGAAACCGGGGTTGGCGCGCGCCGCATCCCAGCCGCCGTTTTGCTCATGGTGCTGGACCAGCCGCTCGGCCAGCCCGTCCATGCCGGTCAGCTCCACCTCGGCCATGTACGGGCCCAGGCCCCGTTGCAGGCCCAGGCGCGAGAACCCGAGAAACACCAGCAGCAGGGCCACCAGCAGCACGGCCAGGGCGAAGAAGGCCTTGTGCTGCAGCTTCAGGCGCGGGAGGCGGAGGCTCATTCAGTTGCTGCGTCAGACGGCAATGCCGATGGATATCGTGGCGGTGTGGCCATTGGTGGTGTCTCCGGTGAAGGTGGGCGTCTGCCAGGCGATCTGCTCGCTGGTGTTGTCGCCGAAGACATTGTCCGATGTCACGCTGACCCGCGACAGGTTGGAGACGCTGGCGCTGTAGCCGCTGACACCGGCATAGACGGCGCTGGCCACGTCCTTGGGCATGGCCATCTGCGAGGTCAGCAGCTTGTTGGTGTAGCTGCCGGCCGTGTTGAGGCTGCGGAACACCTCGAAGTGCATGTGCGGCCAACGCCCGTCATAGCAGCCCGGGAAGATGGTCACAAAGGTGCATTCGCCATTGCTGTCCGTCGCCTGCACGCCGCGCAGGAAGTTCTGGTTGAGCAGGTCGGTGGAGTACAGCGAATACTCGCCCTCGCGGGTGCAATGCCACAGGTAGATGGCATAGCCTTCCAGCGGGCTGCAGTTGGTGCCGACGTTGACCAGGGTGATCTTGAGCGTCAGCGGCAGGCCCGCAGCCGTGCCGCTCATGCCGCCAAAGCTGCTGCGCAGGTCGCTGCGCACCACGCCGCTTTGCGACAGCACGTTGACCAAACTGCCGCGCGAGCCGTTGGAGCCGTCGGCGGGGTAAGGGCCCTCGGTTTCCGTGGGATCGACCATGCAGGTGCCGGTCGTGGTTCCAGTACCTGTGCCCGTACCCGTGTCTGTGCCCGTTCCGGTTCCGGTTCCGGTTCCGGATCCGGTGCCCGTGCCGGTTCCTGTCGAATCACTGGAATCACCACCGCCGCCACAGGCAGACAGAAGCGCCACGGCGCCGCCAGAGGCCATCAGGCCCAGCATGCGGCGCCGGTCGAACAGGCGGCGCGCCATGACTTGCAGATCGTGCTGAAGGCCCAGGTCGTGGGCAAGATCATCGGCATCGTGAGAGTGGTTCATGGGGATGGCTTTTCATGAGGGCCTGTGCGCAGACCCGTGGGGTTGCAGACAGCCCGGCGGCGTGGCCCGCCGGGCCACGCGATCACTGCTGCGGATGGGGCGGCGGCCCGCCTGCGCCGGGCCCGCCGGCCGGCATGGCCACCAGCTGCCCGTTCAGGCTGCGGCAGGTGCCGGCCAGCGTCTTGCCATCGGGCATGGTCAGCGTCACGCTGTCACCTTCGGCCTTGCCCTGGCAGGCGGTATAGGCCTCGGGCGGCGGCGACGGCGGATTGCCGTGCCCCCCGTGGCCCTGCGCATGGCTGCAGGCCGCCGCGAAGGCCGCCAGCGCCAGCACCAGTGCCGGGCGAATGCGTGAAGCGTTGGTTTGCGAGAAATCAATCATGGTCTTTTCCTGGAGTTGCCAAGGAATTCTTGCGACCAATCTGGGGGGAAATTGGGAGAAGTGGACGTGGGTTCTGCAACATCGTCTGATGGCTGCACCCGGCTTACATTGCCTGCGGACAAGGCGTACGTGAACTCCTTGCCGTTGTCCACCATCAGCTTGTTGATTCCCATCGGGCAAGGCACCTGCGACACAGGACAGGCCCGGCGGCCGTGGCAGGACCCTGCTTATTTGGACACTGCCTGCTAAGCGGCCTGCACCGCGCGCACAAGGGAAGGATGCAGGACTCCCAACTTGGGCGTCTGTCCATGGGGAGCTGCAGGCGGCACTGCAAACCACTCTGCCGTATACGGCAGATCCAGGGCCTGCTTGAGATTGAATTTCGTGTCATAGCTCAACCCGGCAGCCGCATAGGCCACGGGATTGCGCTCGCGCAGGATGGCGAACTCGCCCTTGTACAGCGTGGTAGTGCGCTGGCTGGTGCCGTAGGCGACTCGTACCGTGAACTGCGGAGCATCGTCATCGAAGACCACCAGGATCAGCGCGGGCCGAGGCTTGGGCCCGGGAATGATGTCTTGCGGGAAATAGCACCAGACGATGTCGCCCGCCGTGGGCTCATCCCACCAAGGTGCGGTCACAGCGTCTCCAAGTCGAACAAGCTCGACTTCACCGAGCGTTGCTCACCTTGCGGCACTTTTTTCTTGATTTGCCTGACCTGGGCTGCCGTCAAGGGGCCGTCATCCGCCTCGTACTGCGGCAGCATGCGTACGGCAAGCTCATGCAGCGCACGGTGTATCGCCTGCGTTTCATCAACACCAAGATGCTCGGCCAGGCGCTTGGCGGTTTCTCGCGTGACGCCGGTGGCGCTGTCCACTGCGCGGTAGCGGAAGGCAATCTGGTTGGCGTTTGTGCGGGTCGGCATACTCAACTCCTTTGGATATATCAAAGATATCCACCCTGCCAGTACATGTCAACGATGCCCATGAATCGACCATGCCTCGGGCATGTCGGCAAAGCGGTACCACCCGGACCTTTTCACACCCATCTGAAGACTGCCTGCGCGGCCGTGGGGCCTTGCGCGCAAGACAGCAGCGCATTCAGAAACTACGCCCGCAGGGATACAGCCGACCAGATCAGGGCCATCCGGACTTACTCCAGCGTGACATTGGCCTTCTTGACCAGGCGCGCAAAGCGCTCCTGCTCGGAGCGCAGGAACTGGGCTGCCGCCTCGGGGCTGTTGAGCACGGTGTATTCGTCGCGCCGTGCAAAGCCGGCCTTGACCTCGGGGTCGGCAAAGGCGGTGGCGATGCCGTCGTGCAGGCGCCGCACCTGGGCGGGCGGCATGCCCTTGGGGCCGATGGCGGCCACCCAGCCGGCGATGTCCACGCCGGGAAAGCCCTGCTCGGCTACGGTGGGCAAATCGGGCAGCGATGCCACGCGCTCGCGGCCCATGATGCCGATGGCACGCAGCGCGCCGGATTTGAGGTGCGCCTGCGCCGTGCCCACGGCGATCACGCCGAAGTCCACCTGCCCGCTGAGCAGGTCCACCACCATCTGGCCGACGCCCTTGTAGGGAATATGGCGCGCCGTGGCGCCGGCGGCGTCCAGAAAGACTTCGGCCGCGAGGTGGAAGATGGTGCCGTTGCCGGACGAGGCGTAGTTGAGGTCGCCGGGCCGCGCCTTCATGAGCGCCTGCAGTTCGCGCGCATTGCGCGCCGCCACCTTGGGGTGGACGACCAGCACGAAGGGCGAGCCGCCGACGATGGACAGCGGCGTGATGTCGGCCAGGCTGTCGTAGGGCAGCTTCTTGAAGACGCTGGGGTTGACGGCGTGGTTGTTGGAGATGAAGGCGATGGTGTTGCCATCGGCCGGCGCCTTGACCAGGGCCTGCGTTCCCGTGATGCCGCCCGCGCCCGGCAGGTTCTCCATGACCACGGGCTGGCCGCCCAGCGAGCGCACCAGCGCAGTCTGGGCCGAGCGCACGATGGTGTCGGCGCCCGAGCCTGCCCCCACGGGCAGGATGACGCGCAGCGGCGTGCCATTTTGGGCGCGCACGCCCAGGGCAGCGGCCCCCAGCGATGCGCCGGCCAGGGCCAGCAGGGTGCGGCGGCGGAAGGGATGGGACGAGTGCATGGGGTTGTCTCCTTTTTGTGTTGTCTCATGCGCGCCGGGGTGGTTTTTCTGCGGCCTTCGGCGCCCGGGGATGGCTGTCAGGTCTGTGATGCAAGGGCTTCGAGGATTTCTTCGGTGTGCTCGCCAATCCCGGCCAGCGGCATGCGCACGCCGGGACGGTGGCCGTTCATGAGCAGGGGCAGCAGCACCACGTCGGTCTGGCCGCCGTCTTCGGTCTGCATGGAAGCCAGGCCGCCGCTTTGGCGCAGGTGCGGGTCGTCCACCAGTTGCTCGGGCCGCGTGATGGGCGCGTAGGGAATGCCTGCGGCCTCCAGCTGCGGCGCAAGCCGGGCCGATTCATGGCTGGCCAGGATGGCGCCCAGTTCGGCCAGCAGTTGGGGGCGCACGGCCACGCGGGCGGCGTTGTCGGCGTATTCGGGGCGCTGCAGCAGGTCGGCGCGGTCCAGCACGCGGCACAGGGTGGCGAACTGCTTGTCGCTGACGGCGCCGATGAACAGTTGCTCGCCACCGGCCAGGGTGAACACGTCGTAGACGCTCCAGGCCGACACGCGCGAGGGCATGGGCGGCGGTGCCTCTCCCGTCATCAGGTACTGCTGCATGTGCTGGGAGGACAGGAAGACGCAGTTCTCGAAAAGCGCGCTTTGCACCTCCTGGCCGCGCCCGGTGCGCTCACGCTCGCGCAGGGCCGCGAGCACGCCGATGGCGCCGAACATGCCGCCCATGATGTCGTTGACGCTGGTGCCCGCGCGCAGCGGCCGGCCCACAGGGCCGGTCATGTACGACAGGCCGCCCATCATCTGCACCACCTCGTCCAGCGCCAGGCGCTTCTCGTAGGGGCCGGGCAGAAAGCCCTTGTGGCTGACGTAGATGAGACCGGGCGCGCGCTGCGACAGCGTGGCGTAGTCCAGGCCCAGGGACTGCATGAGGCCGGGGCGGAAGTTCTCCAGCACCACATCGCTGCCAGCGGCCAGCTCGGCAGCGGTGGCGCGGCCCGCTTCGGTGGTGATGTCCAGCACCACGCTTTTCTTGTTGCGGTTGAAGCTGCGGAAAAAGCCGATGCCCAGGCCGGGCAGCGTGCGCGTTTTGTCGCCGCCCGGCGGCTCGACCTTGATGACTTCGGCGCCCAGGTCGGCCAGGATCATGCCGCAGGTGGGGCCCATGACCATGTGGGTGAATTCGATGATGCGGATGCCGGACAGCGGCAGCAGGGGTTCGGTGGCCATACAGGTGTGCTCGTGGGAAGGTAAGGGGTTCATTCAGCGGCAGGGGCTGCGTCGGCTTTGACGCTGCGCGGCAGGCCCGCGCGCCACAGCGCGCCATGCAAGCTTTCGCCGTCCAGCCAGGCGGCCACCTTGGCGCGCAGGCGCAGCAGGGCCTCGATGTCCAGGCCCGTGTCGATGTCCATGGTGTCCAGCATGAAGGCCAGGTCTTCGGTGGAGGCATTGCCGCTGGCGCCGGGCGCATGGGGGCAGCCGCCGATGCCGGCCAGCGTGGCGTCGAAGCGCGTGACGCCGGTTTGCAGTGCGGCATGCACATTGGCCAGGGCCAGGCCGCGCGTGTCGTGGAAGTGGCCGCACCAAAAGCGTTCGCCCGCAATGCGCCGCGCCTGCTCGAACAGCGATTGCACCTGGCCCGGCCCGCCATGGCCCACGGTGTCGGCCATGCTGACGTGGTCGGCCCCCGCGTCCAGCAGCGCCTGCATGCAGCGCAGCACCTCGGCCGGTTCCACCCGGCCCTGCAGCGTGCAGCCGAAGGCCGTGCCAATGCCGCCCTCTATCAGCATCGTCGAACCCGCCGCATCGCGTGCGGCACGCATGCGGGCCACCTCGGCCACGACCTCATCGGGCGTCTTGCGCAGGTTGGCCAGGCTGTGGGCATGGCTGGCCGACAGCGGCACCAGCATCAGGTCGGCCCCGCTGGCGATGGCGCTTTCGGCACCACGCATGTTGGGCACCAGCACGGAGACGAACAGGCCCGGCAGCGTTCGGGCATAGGCCACCAGCTCGGCCGTGTCGGCCAGTTGGGGCAGCAGGCGCGCGGGGACGAAGGAGCCGACTTCGATCTCGCGCTGGCCGGCAGCGTAGGCATCGCGTATCCATTCCTTCTTGCGCTCGGTGGACAGCACGGTCTGGATGCTTTGCAGGCCATCGCGCAGGCCGACCTCTCGGATGACGGCGGACTGCGGGGCACGGATGGGTTCTGGCATGGGAAGGTTCGCGTGGGGTGGTTTGTCTTGAATGGCACTTTAGACATTCCAACCAGCGTGCAGAAGCGATAATTTTTCGCCTCAGAGTTTCCCGAATGGAAATCCATAACCGCCATGAAAGACCTGGACCTGACCACCCTGCGGCTCTTTGTCGCGGCCTGCGACCTGGGCAATATCGCCCGCGCGGGCGAGCAGCAGCACATCGGCTCATCGGCCATCAGCAAGCGCATGGCGCTGCTGGAAGAGCAGGTGCAGGCCCCGCTGCTGGAGCGCCACCGCCGGGGCGTGGTGCCCACGGCAGCCGGGCTGATGCTGCTGGAGCATGCACGCGCCATGCTGGCCAGCGCCGACCGCGCGGCCCGCGACATGGCGGCCTACCAGCATGGCGTGAAGGGCCAGGTGCGGATACTGGCCTCGGTCTCGTCGATTGCCGAGTCGCTGCCCGATGACATTGCGGCCTTTCTGCAAAAGCCCGAGCACGCGCAGATCCGCGTGGACATCGAGGAGCTGACCAGCAGCGAAATCATCCGGTCCATCCGCGAAGGCCTGGCCCTGGTGGGCGTGTGCTGGAACGCGGCCGATCTGGAGGGCCTGCAGACCCCGCCCTACCGCTGCGACACCCTGGCCGTGGCCGTGCCGGCCGGCCACCCGCTGGCCTTGCGCGACCGCTGCAGTTTCAGCGAAACGCTGGATTGCGAGCATGTGGGCCTGCCCGCCTCCACGGCCGTCTACACCATGCTGGCGCGGGCGGCGGCCATCATCGGCCGGCCCATCAATTACCGCGCCGTGGTCAGCTCCTTCGACGCCACGATCCGCTGCGTGCGCGCCGGCCTGGGCGTGGCCATCATGCCCAGGGAGATCCTGGGCATGGCGGGCCCCAGTCAGGGTGTGCAGGGTGTGCAGGGTGTGCACATGGTGCCGCTCACCGATGCCTGGGCGCGGCGCCAGTTCGCCATCTGCTTCAGGGACGGCAGCCGGCTATCGCCTGCGGCGCGCACGCTGGTGGACTATCTGGCCGGGTGCGCGCAGGCGGGCTGAGCCGGCCTTGGGAGTTATCACGATTAATTGAAGTTTGCGTGATACATCCGCTACAGGGTCCCTCCAACAATGGGACCCATGAACACCGCCCTCATCACCCCTCAACCGGCACAGCCCCAGGATGGCCAGCGCATCCACCCGCTGTGGCTGCGCCTGACGCATTGGCTCAATGCGCTGGCCGTGGTCATCCTGGTGACCAGCGGCTGGCGCATCTACAACGCGGCGCCGTTCTTTGATTTCAGCTTTCCGGGCTCGATCACGCTGGGCGGCTGGCTGGGCGGGGCGCTGCAATGGCACTTCGCGGCCATGTGGCTGCTGGTGTTCAACGGATTTCTGTACCTGCTGCTCAACATCGCCAGCGGCCGGTGGCTGCGCAAGTTCTTTCCCATCACGGTGCAGGGCGTGCGCCAGGACCTGTTGGCCGCCCTCAAGGGCCGGCTGTCGCACGCCGACCCGGCCCGCTACAACCATGTGCAAAAGCTGGCCTACCTGTTCGTGGTGCTGGACCTGGTGGTGATCGTGCTGTCGGGCCTGGTGCTGTGGAAGTCGGTGCAGTTCCCGCTGCTGCGCGAGCTGCTGGGCGGCTATGAGTCCGCAAGGCGCGTGCACTTCTTCGGCATGGCTGCGCTGGTCGCCTTTGTGGTGGTGCACCTGGCAATGGTCGCCCTGGTGCCCCGGACCTTCCTGACCATGATCCACGGCCGTGCGCCCAAGACACCATGAAAATCTTCAAAGCCCCTTCCCTGCCCGGCGTCGATGGCGAGGCCGTGGTGCGCGAGGCACGCTCGCTGATCGTCCGCAAGCTCGACCAGCCCGCACGCCGCGCCTTTTTGCAGCGATCGCTCACGCTGGGCGGCCTGTCCCTGCTCACGGGCTGCAGCATCAGCGATGACAGCCACGTCGAGGCCGCGCTCAATCAGGTATCGCGCTTCAACGACCGCGTGCAGGGCCTGCTGTTCAGCCCCACGCGGCTGGCGCCCACCTATTCAGCAGCCGAGATCACGCGCCCCTTCCCCTTCAATGCCTACTACGGCGAGGACGAGGTGCGCGAGGTGGACGAGGCCAGCTGGCGCCTGGAAGTGACCGGCATGGTCGCCGATCGCCATGCCTGGAGCCTGGCCGAGCTGCGCGCCATGCCGCAGGAAGAACAGATCACGCGCCATATCTGCGTGGAGGGCTGGAGCGCCATAGGCCGCTGGGGCGGCGTGCGTTTCGCCGATTTCCTGCGCCATATAGGCGCCGACACCAGCGCCAAGTACGTCGGCTTCAAGTGCGTGGACGACTACTTCACCAGCATCGACATGGCCACGGCCCTGCATCCGCAGACGCTGATGGCATTGACCTACGACGGGCAGCCCCTGCCGCCCAAATATGGCTTCCCGATGAAGCTTCGCATGCCCACCAAGCTGGGCTACAAGAACCCGAAGCACGTCCAGGCCATGTTCGTCACCAACACCTACTCCGGCGGCTACTGGGAAGACCAGGGCTACAACTGGTTCGGAGGCAGCTGAGCGGCCTCACAAGCCGCTGGGCCGCCAACGAAGGTGCGAGGCCGGGCCATGCAAGGCCGGCCGATTGTGCAACCTGCAAACCGCTAATCCAAAGGAAGACTCAAATGACCAAGTTCACCACCACCGTGCTCGCCGCCTGCCTCGCCCTGGCCGGCGCCACCTCGGCATTCGCTGCGGATGAGATGTCCAAGGACGGCATGTCCAAGGGCGCAATGACCAAGGATTCCATGTCCAAGGATGGGATGAAGAAGGACTCCATGTCCAAGGACGGGATGAAGAAGGATTCCATGTCCAAGGATGGAATGAAGAAGGACTCCATGCACAAGGACGGCATGCACAAGGATGGCATGTCCAAGGACGCAATGAAGAAGGACTCCATGGGCAAGGACGGAATGTCCAAGTAAGCCGGGGAACTCGCCTGTCCCGGCCGATGCCGCCCGGGCGGCCGGGCTGGCGGGGCTGCCGGCCATGGGACCAGGCGCAAAGCCGGGTCCTTTCTGTGCACCCCCCATGCCCGCTCCGAGGCAAGAGCGGGCTGGCAGACCTCAGCGGCGCTGGGGTGGGCGCTGGCCCGGGGCGCCGCCGGAGCGTTGCTCAATATGACGGAACGTGAGACGGCCCTTGTTCAGGTCATAGGGCGACATCTCGAGCGTGACCTTGTCGCCGGCCAGCACGCGGATGCGGTGCTTGCGCATTTTTCCGCCGGTATAGGCGATGAGCTGGTGGCCGTTTTCCAGCGTTACGCGGAAGCGGGAATCAGGCAGCACTTCGTCTACCCGGCCTTGCATTTCGATCAGTTCTTCTTTAGCCAATGGGACTCCTGTGAGTACATGTTGAAAGGGGTGCGTCGCCGCAAGTTGCCGGTGCAGCACCATGCTGCGGCCTTGGGCCAGCGCAGGATGACCGCCGCACGCAGGCAGCGGAGCATCGAAAAAAAGGGAAAGAGGCCCCTGCAGGTGGCAGGGAGAGTGCGGGCCCGGGGAAGGGTGTTGGACCCGCGTGGTGCTCGCCGATGGGAGTGACAGTTGCGGACTTCGTCACAGTGGGCGGCCAACGGCAGTCCGGGGACTGCAAGAATGTCAGACGGGCACTGAGGAGGCGAACAACAAGGACAGCACCTCCAGCAGTATAGGTCAATTGCCGGACCCGCGTTGAAGCGGCGCCGGGTACCGCACCTGTACGGGGCGGCATTTTCCCTGCCGCGACTGGGGCAATTCGCAGTCGAACCGGAAGAAGTGCACTGCCTTGGTGGTTGCCGCGGCATCGAAGCGGCCCCCGTCGGCCCGCCTCATGCCTTTCACCTATCCCAGCTTGGGCAGCAGGTTGAACAGCAGCACCATCAGCAGGCCCACAAAGGACACGATGGACTGCACCACGGTAATGGTCTTGGTGGCCTCGCCCATGCTCATGCCGAAGGACTCCTTCACCATCCAGAAGCCCGCGTGGTTGGCATAGTTGAAGAACAGCGAACCGCAGCCGATGGCCAGCGCCAGCAGCGGCACGTTCAGCGAAGGATCGGAGGCCGCCAGCGGCGCCAGCAGGCCAGCCGCGCCCACGATGCCCACGGTGGCCGAGCCGGTGGACACCGACAGCAGCATGGCGATCATCCAGCCCAGCACCAGCGGAGGCAGGGCGAACTGCTGGGTCATGTGGACGATGGCATCGCCCACCTTGGCGCTGGTCAGGATCTGCTGGAAGGCGCCGCCGCCCGCAATGATGAGCATGATGCCGGCGATGGGCTTGAGGCTCTGGCCCAGCGCGTCGCGCAGCTTCTCTGCATCGGCGCCGCGCAGATAGCCCAGGGTGATGGAGGCAAACACCACGCCCAGCAGCATGGCCACCAGCGGATTGCCCAGGAAGGCCGCTGCATGCAGCAGGTCCGAATCCTTGGGCAGCAGCACCTCGGCCAGCGCATGCACCAGCATCAGCAGCGCGGGCAGCAAGGCGCACAGCACGCCCATGCCGATGCTGGGCGCACTGCCCTCCCCGCCTTCCTTCTTGCCTGATGTGAACTGCTCCAGCAGGGCTGCATCGGGGCGCGTACTCATGCGCGGCGTGATGAAGGCGCCGTACAGCGGGCCGCCCAGCACCATGGCGGGGATCACGGCCAGAAAGCCGTACAGCATGGTCGGGCCGACCGTGGTGTGCAGCGTGGCAATGGCGGTGAGCGGGCCGGGGTGCGGCGGCACCATGCCGTGCATGGCGGCCAGCGCGGCGATCACGGGCACGCCCACATAGACATAGGCCGATCCCTTGAAGCGCTCATTGCTTTCCAGCTTGCGCGCCACGCTGAAGATCAGCGGCAGCATGACCACCAGCCCCACCTCGAAGAACATGGGAATGCCGATCACGAAGGCCACCAGGGTCATGGCCCAGGGAATCATGCGCTCGGACGTGCGCTGCAGGATGGCACCGGCCAGCCGCTCGGTGGTGCCGGAGTCCGCCAGGATCTTGCCCAGCATCGCGCCCAGGGCAATCACCACACCCACCGCGCCCAGCGTCTTGCCGGCCCCGTTGGTGAGGTTCTTGACGATCTCGCCCGGCGCCATGCCCGTGGCAAAGCCCACGCCGATGGAAACCACCAGCAGCGCCAGCAGGGGATGAAGACGGATGCGCGAGACGATCAGCGCGACCAGGACCAGCACGCTGGCCAGCGCGATGAGCAGCAGTTGGGTATCGAATGAAGACATAGGAGGCTTGGAGTTGTGTTTTTATGATGGACGCCCGCACGCTGGGATGCATGCGGTTTCCAATCGCTGCAAATCCTATGCCTGACCCTGAAGGGGACCTGTAGGCTCCAGGCTTGTTCGCAGGAGACTGGCTCAGAGCCGTGCCTCCCATTCCACTACTGCAAGACCAATGAACAACCTCGGCTCCGCTGGCACTCTCGAAGTCTTTGTCAGAGCCCCCATCCAGCCGGAATTTGTGGATTTGGTGGCAGATGCGCGCGCAGCCATCGCCAGCGCCCTCGGCGAGGCGCTGGACAGCCTCTACCTGTATGGCAGCGTGGCGCGCGGCTGCGCGAGGGCGGGCTTCTCGGACCTGGACCTGACGGTGGTCCTGGTGCGCTGCCTTAGTGGACAGGAGAGCGCCCGGCTGGAGCAGCTGCGCCAGGACCTGCAACTACGTCACACAGAAGTCGTGAAGATCGATTTCGACCTGGGCACTCGGCAAGAGGTGCTGGACCCGGCCCATCTCTACAGCTGGGGCTACTGGCTCAAGCATGAGTGCCGCTGCATCCATGGAGAAGACTTGGCGCAGCAGTTTGAGGCGTTCGAGCCGTCCAGGGCGATTGCACAGGCCGTCAATGGCGACTACGTGCAGGTGCTGAACGACTACCTGCAGCGCATTGCCGGAACCCGGGACGACATGGAGGCCCTGCGCCTGCAACGCGAAGCCGCACGCAAGCTGATCCGGGCCACCAATGTGCTGCGCCCCTGCTCAGGGGGCTTCTGGCCACGCACGCTGGAGGAGTTCGCCGATTGCTTTGCGCAGCTCCATCCGGAAATGGCGCAGTCCATGGCTTTCTTTCTGGCGCAGGCAAGGACGCCCGAGGCACCCAGAGCTCGTTTCAACGCAGAGCTTTCGGCCTTCATCAGCTGGATTCGGCACCAGCGGGCTGCATCTACGGCAGTCTAGGTACCGGGCAACGCCAGGGCCCAAGCCGCCAAACGCCTGGCTGCCACAAAAGCTTCAAACCTTCGTCACCTCCCTGTCACGCGCAGCGGGTGCAATGTAAACGTTTTCAAGAAATCGTTTACATCCATGAGCATCACCGAGGTTGCACGCCGCGCGGGCCTGTCCGTCGCCACTGTTTCGCGGGTTTTCAATTCGCCGGAGGTGGTCAATGCGCAAACGCGCAGCACGGTGCTGCGCGTGGCGCAGGAAGTGGGCTATGTGGCCAATGCCAGCGCCCGCACGCTGCGCACGCGCAGCAGCAAGGTGCTGGGCGTGGTGCTGCCCACGCTCACCAATCCGGTGTTTGCCGAGTGCCTGCAGGGCATTGCCTCACAGGCGGCGCTGCGCGGCTATGCGATTTCGCCCTGCACCACCGAATACGACCACGCCGGTGAAGACGCGGCCACCACGCGGCTGCTGGCCAGCGGGGTGGATGCGCTGGTGCTGGTGGTCTCCAACCCTGGCGATTCGGCGGCGCTGGCGCGTGTGCGCCAGGCCGGCAAGCCCTATGTGCTGGCCTATCACCACACCCATGAGCATGCCTGCGTGGGCGTGGACAACACGGGCGCCGTCAGGGAGCTGGTGCTGCGCCTGGCTGCGGCAGGCCACAGCCGCATCGGCATGGTCACGGGCCAGTTGCAGGCGTCCGACCGCGCCCAGCAGCGCTGCCGTGGCTATGCGCTGGGCATGCAGGCCGCAGGCCTGGCGCCGCTGCCCGCCTGGGAGGTGCCCTTTGCCGCCACGGCCGTGCAGATGCTGCAGCAGCACCTGAGCGAGCAGGCCCCGCCCACGGCCATTGTCTGCAGCAACGATCTGCTGGCGATACGCACCATCCGCGCGGCATCGCTGGCCGGGTTCTCCGTGCCTGCGGACCTGAGCGTGGTCGGCTTTGACGGGATTGCCATGGCGGGCGATCTCACGCCTTCGCTGGCCTCGATTTCCCAGCCCAACCACGAGATCGGCTCGACCTGCGTGCGCCTGCTGTGCGATGCGCTGGCGGACAAGAAAACACTGGCCGCGCAAGACAGCCTGTGCCTGCCGCATGGCTGGCGCAGCGGCGAGTCCTGCCGGCTCTGAAACCAACAACAGCGGCCCGCGCAAGCCAAGGCCGCGCCCTTCCCTTCCCCACGCTCCCCCACCTCTTCGAGTACGCACCATGAAACTGACTGCCCTCCCCTTCAAGCTCTCCTTCAAGCGCCTTGCCCTGCTGGCCGCCACCACCGCCGTCTGCGGCACGGCGCTGGCCCAAAGCGCCATCTGCTACAACTGCCCGCCCGAATGGGCCGACTGGGGCACGCAGATCAAGGCCATCAAGGCCGATACCGGCATCACCGTGCCGCCCGACAACAAGAACTCCGGCCAGTCGCTGGCCCAGCTGGTGGCCGAGAAGGCCAGCCCCGTGGCCGATGTGACCTACCTGGGCGTGACTTTCGCCATCCAGGCGCAGAAAGACGGCGTGGTCGCCGCCTACAAGCCCGCCAACTGGGACCAGGTTCCCGCCGGCCTCAAGGACCCCAAGGGCGAGTGGGTGACCATCCACTCGGGCACGCTGGGCTTCATGGTCAACAAGGCGGCGCTGGGCGGCAAGCCCGTGCCGCAGTCCTGGGCAGACCTGCTCAAGCCCGAATACAAGGGCCTGGTCGGCTACCTGGACCCGGCCTCGGCCTTCGTGGGCTATGTGGGCGCCGTGGCCGTGAACCAGGCCATGGGCGGCACGCTGGACAACTTCCAGCCCGCCATCGACTACTTCAAGAAGCTGCAGAAGAACGAGCCCATCGTGCCCAAGCAGACCTCGTATGCGCGCCTGCTGTCGGGCGAGATCGGCATCCTGCTGGACTACGACTTCAACGCCTACCGCGCCCGCTACAAGGACAAGGCCGACGTGGACTTCGTGATCCCCAAGGAAGGCACCGTGGTCATGCCCTATGTGATGAGCCTGGTGAACAAGGCGCCGCACACGGACAACGGCAAGAAGGTGCTGGACTATGTGCTGTCCGACAAGGGCCAGTCCATCTGGGCCAACGCCTACCTGCGCCCCGTGCGCGACGTGGCCCTGCCCAAGGAGGTGGCCGGCCATTTCCTGCCCGCCAGCGAGTACGCACGCGCCACCTCGGTGGACTACCAGAAGATGGCCGATGTGCAAAAGGGCTTCTCCACGCGCTACCTGCGTGAAGTGCGTTGAGCCGGGCGGACTGCATCGTGGGCATTCCCTCCCAAGCGCCAGGCGACTGGCGCGCCCGCGCGCTGCTGCTGGCCTGCAGCGCGCCGGCCGTGGCCTTCTTTGCCGCGTTCTGGCTGCTGCCGGCCGGCCTGCTGCTGGCGCTGCCGGCGCGTGAAGGCTGGCGCACCTATTTCGCCACGCTGACCGACGCGCTGTACCTGCAAAGCCTGCTGCAGACGCTGGCCCTGTCGCTGGCCGTGACCCTGGCCACGCTGCTGATCGGCGCGGTGATGGGCATTGCGCTGGCGCGCCACCGCTTCACGGGGCGCGGCCTGCTGCTGTCGCTGCTGACGCTGCCGCTGTCGTTTCCGGGCGTGATCATCGGCTTTTTCATCATCCTGCTAGGCGGGCGCCAGGGCGCGCTGGCCGACCTGTCGGTGGCCCTGGGCGGCGAGCGGATCACCTTCGCCTACGGGCTGCTGGGCCTGTTCCTGGGCTACCTGTATTTCTCGCTGCCGCGCGCCATTGCCTCCTACACGGCAGCGGCCGAGGCGCTGGACCCGCACCTGGAAGAGGCCGCGCGCTCGCTGGGCGGCAATGGCTGGCGCGTGGCGCGCGATGTGTGGTGGCCGCAGCTGCTGCCCACCACGCTGGCCTGCGGTGCCATCGTGTTCGCCACGTCGGTCGGCGCCTTCGGCACGGCCTTCACCCTGTCGAGCAAGTTCGAGGTGCTGCCCATCACCATCTACAACGAGTTCACCAACTACGCCAACTTTGCCCTGGCCGCCAGCCTGTCGATCAGCCTGGGGCTGATCACCTGGCTGGTGCTGTGGCTGTCGCGGCGCTGGGCGGGTCCGGCCGCCTCGGGAGTCTGACCATGCGGACTACACAAAAAAATAGCCCCCACGCTGCCCTTGCAGCGCAAGGTCCGCTGCCCCCCGAAGGGGCCGCTTTTTGCCTTGGGGCGGCCCGGCGGCCAAAAATGCCGCCGCTGATGTGGCTGGTGACGGCCACCGTCACCGTGTTCATGCTGGCGCCCATGCTGCTGTCGGTGCTGGCCGGGTTGGTGCAGAACTACGGCCAGGGCCTGGCCAGCGGATTGACCACGCGCTGGTTGGCCGAGGTCTGGGCCGGCTACGGCAATACCGTGCTGATGTCGCTGCTGCTGGCCTGCGCCTGCGTGGCCATGACCTTGGTGCTGGGCGTGCCCTGCGCCTATGCGCTGGCGCGCAGCCGCTCGCCCTGGGCCCGGCATTTCGAGGAGCTGCTGACCCTGCCCGTGGCCATTCCGGGCCTGGCCAGCGCCCTGGCCCTGCTGCTGGCCTATGGCAGCGTGGCCGCCTTCCGCCAGAGCTTTGCCTTCATCCTGGTGGGCCATGTGGTGTTCACCCTGCCCTTCATGGTGCGCATGGTGGGCTCGGCGCTGCGCCGCCAGGAGCTGGTGGCGCTGGAGGAGGCTGCGCGCAGCCTGGGCGCCTCGTTCGCGCAGCGCTTCCTGGGCGTGCTGGTGCCTGCCGTGCTGCCCGCCATCGTGGCTGCCTGCCTGATGGTGTTCACCCTGTCCATGGGCGAGTTCAACCTGACCTGGATGCTGCACACGCCGCTGACGCGCACCCTGCCCGTGGGCCTGGCCGACAGCTATGCGTCCATGCGCATCGAGGTGGGCTCGGCCTACACCCTCATCTTCCTCATCGTCATCCTGCCCGTGATGTGGCTGCTGCAGGCGCTGGGGCATTTCATCGAGAAGCATTATGGAAAGTAACAGCGTCGCCATCGACATCCGGCAGTGCGCCAAGACCTATGCCGACGGAACGCGCGGCCTGCAGGCCACCGACCTGCGCGTGGAGCCCGGCGAAGTGCTGGCCCTGCTCGGACCCTCGGGCTGCGGCAAGACCACGCTGCTGCGCATCATCGCGGGGCTGGAGACGCCGGATGCGGGCAGCCGCATCGCCTTCGGCGACACCGACGTCACCCGCGTGCCCATAGAAAAGCGCCAGGTGGGCATGGTGTTCCAGCACTACGCGCTGTTCCCGCAGATGAGCGTGCAGGCCAACATAGCCTACGGCCTGCGCATACGCGGCGTGTCCGAGCAGGAGCAGCGCCGCGTGGTGGGCGAACTGGTGGACCTGGTGCGCCTGAACGGCCTGGAGCACAAGCGCCCGGCCGAACTGTCCGGCGGCCAGCGCCAGCGCGTGGCCCTGGCCCGCGCCGTGGCATCGCGCCCGCGCGTGCTGCTGCTGGACGAGCCGCTGACCGCGCTGGACGCCAAGCTCAAGGAAACCCTGCGCGACGAGCTGGCACAGCTGCTGCGCCAGCTGCGCATCACCGCCGTCCACGTCACGCACGACCAGCAGGAGGCCATGGCCATTGCCGACCGCATGGCCGTCATGCAGGCAGGCCGCATTCTGCAGGTGGGCGACGGTGAGAGCCTGTACCGCCGACCGGCCCATCCCTTTGTCGCCACCTTCCTGGGGCGCGTGAACCAGGTCGAACGCAGCGAAGACGATGCGCGCAGCAACCGGCTGGCGCTGGCCGGCATGGAGCTGGCCTGCCCGGCCGAATGCACGGGCGCGGCCCGGCTGCTGCTGCGCCCTGAAGACATCGAGGTCTGCGCCGCCGGCACGCCGGGCGCCGTGCCCGCATCGGTGGCGCGCCGCGTCTTCCTGGGCGACCGCCTGCAGCTCACGCTGGAACTGGCGGGCCACACGCCGCTGATGGCCGACGTGGCCCGCGACCACGCCGCGCAATCGGGCGACCGCGTGGCCTTGCGCATCGCCCCCCACCAATGGATGCCCAACCATGCCCACGCCTAAAACCCTGCGCCCCTCCATGACCACCTTCCTGGCCCAGCTCACCGACCTGCACATCCGCGAACCCGGCCGCCTGACCTACCGCCGCATCGATACCGCCCAATACCTGGAGCGCACGGTGCAAAGCGTGCAGGCCCTGCCCCAGCCACCGCATGCCCTGGTGATCACCGGCGACCTGACCGACTTCGGCCGGCCTGCCGAATACGCCCACCTGCGCAGCCTGCTGGCACCGCTGGGCACCCTGCCCGTCTACCTGCTGCCCGGCAACCACGATGACCGCGACGCGCTGCGCACCGCCTTTCCCGAGCATCCCTGGCTGCGCAGCGAAGGCTTCATCCAGTACGCCGTGGACATTGGCGCGCTACGGCTGATCGCGCTGGACACCGTGGTGCCCGGCCACAGCGAGGGCGCGCTGTGCGAGGAGCGCCTGCAATGGCTGGAGCTGCAACTGGCCGCCAGCGAAGGCCGCCCCGTGGTGATCGCCATGCACCACCCGCCCTTCGAGACCCTGATAGGCCACATGGACAAGATCGGCCTGCTGCAAGGTGCACAGGCGCTGGAAGACCTGGTGCGCCGCCACCCCAACGTGCAGCGCGTCATCTGCGGCCACCTGCACCGCAGCATCCAGGTCGCCTTTGGCGGCACGGTGGCCATGACCTCGCCTGCGCCCGCCCACCAGGTCTGCCTGGACCTGGCGCCCGACGCCGCATCGGCCTGGACGCTGGAGCCGCCCGGCTTCATGCTGCACGCCCTGCCGCCCGGCGGCCGGCTGGTCAGCCATGCCGTGGCCAGCGGCCAGTTTGACGGACCGCACCCGTTCTGGGATGCGCAGGGGCGGCTGATCGACTGAGCCCGGACGCGCGCGGCCCTGGTGAAAGCCGACGAGAATATCCGCCATGGATATCAACAACATCAAGGGCCGCCTGGACTTCCTGCGCGAGGCGGAAAAGCTCAAGAGCGTGCTGCGCAGCGCCCACACCTCCACCGGCCGCACCGAAAGCACGGCCGAGCACAGCTGGCGCCTGTGCCTGATGGCGATCGCCTTCGAGGACCAGTTCGCACAGCTGGACATGCTCAAGCTGCTCAAGCTGTGCGTGATCCACGACCTGGGCGAGGCCATCCACGGCGACATCCCCGCCGTGGAAAAGAACCAGCACCCCGACAAGAGCGCGCAGGAAAAGGCCGACCTGCTGCACCTGACCCGCTCGCTGCAGCCCGGGCACCGCGACGCCATCATGGCCCTGTGGCAGGAGTACGAAGACGCCGCCACGCCCGAGGCCCGCGCCGTCAAGGCCCTGGACAAGCTGGAGACCATCCTGCAGCACAACCAGGGGATCAATCCGCAGGATTTCGACTACGGCTTCAACCTGGGCTACGGCAGGAAGTACACGGGCGCCGATCCTCTGTTCGCCCAGGTGCGCAGCCTGCTCGACGAGGACACGCGCCAGAAAATGGTCGCCGCCGCGCAGGACGCCAGCGCGACCTAGCTGCGCCAGCGCCCCTGTGGCCGCGTCAGCGGCCCGCGCCGACCCGCTGGCGCCGCCCCAGCCCCCTCCATCCGATGGCTGCGGCCAGCAGGCTCAGGACCGCAAGGACTGTGTGCTGCAGCGTCGGCACGGGGGTCACCTGTCCACCGCCGGGGAAAGCCGCCACCGTATTGATGGACGCGGAAGCCATGCACGGCACCGTTCCCACGACCTGCCCTGCTTGCATGCACTGCACCGACGGGTCCCCGGCATCCACGGTGGCCACATTGGTAATGGTTGCGGGCGCCGAGTTGGACACGCTGGCCATCACGGTGAAAACCAGCGAATCTCCTGCCGCGAACACGGGCACCGTGACTGCCAGCGATCCGGAGCCTGACGACACGGGACATGGCGTGCTGGCGCCGGGCGTACAGGTCCAGGTGGCGCGCTCCAGGCCGGCAGGCAGGCTGTCGGCAATCTGCGCCTGGGTGGCGGGCACGGTCCCCGTATTCCTGACGGTGATGGTGTAGCGCACCTCCTGCCCCGCCTGCACCTGGCCTGCGGGCGAGATGCTGTGGGTCAACGACAGGGCAGGATGCACGGCCTCCCTGTGCCAGGACATGACGTTCTGGTTTTGCACGGGCGCCCCGGTCCACGCAACGGACACGCCGTTGTCGGGCATCTCATAGGTCCCCAGACAGGTGTCGCTCTCACCCGAATGGCTGACCTGCTGGGATGTTTCCGAGAACAGGGAAGCGCACATCGCGTT
>JAEAMF010000552.1_pt1 | contig 43771 bp, 44 predicted proteins | sample 8958721 | NCBI WGS metagenome assembly JAEAMF01 (sample SAMN16933255, study PRJNA681124) | bioreactor sludge metagenome | isolation source: anaerobic bioreactor treating anionic surfactant - SDBS | place: India: Bengaluru | collected 2019-02-28 | reverse complement strand
AGACAGGTTTCTGTCTAACTGTGAACCATTCCATACACTACGGCTCTCGTGGTCAGTGAAAGTTACTCCGTAAATCCGTCCGTTGTCGTTTCCATACTCACAATTCTTAATGATAAAATTAAACTTATGTGAGCCACGGAACAATATGAAAGATTGCGCAAAAAGCTGAAATACAGTATTTTGAATCGATTGTTTCCGATGTTTAAAAGTAACGTTTTAGTAACCTTACTTTTGCCAATCGTTGCTTTTTCCTGCGTTTTACCACATTACCAAAAAATCATAAAACGGCTGTAAAGCCTTTATTTACAACCGTTTTGCCTGTTTTTAATCTTTGATGTATATTTGCTGAAAATTTATTTTAAATAATTTATCAATTTTTCTCGTATGAAAGGAAAGCCTTTTATATTTTTAATCACTATTTTTTTATTAATTAGTTTGTTGGCTTTATCCTTTTTGGATATACCGTCTCTTGCTCAAAACATTATCTATTTTATATTTGGGTTAATTGGAGCTTATTTTATTTTCAATAATTATTTTATGGGAATGAGCGATCAAGAAAAGAAAAACTGGAATATTAATTTAGATTTTTATAAAAAGAAGAAAAGTAAAAACTAAAGATTTATGCTGATTTCATGTAAAGAATGTAACCATAAAGTTTCTGATTTAGCAACTGCTTGCCCAAACTGCGGATTTCCTTTGCGTAAAATTAAACCAGCCGTAAAATCAAAAGAAGGACTATTTCTAAAGTCTATGAATTTTGGTTGTTTTCTATTTATAATATTTGTTGTATTGGGCTTTATAATGGTTTTTAATGCTGTTTGGGATAAAACACCTGTCCAACCATAAATTAAGAATGCAGTAGTTTAAACTTTTGATAATCATTTTCACCCATTTGTTCTTTTGTAAATTCTTCCAGCCCTATATCATTTTTTCACGCACATATCTCGTAAACGAAAGTACCGATTCACAAGCTTCAAAACCCTTACTTTCCATATATTCTCTTAAGGAGTCGATTAACCCACCTAACCATTCTTTGTAATCTTGTTCAGGTGTTTCATAAGGTAAATTATAGTATAAATAAATAACATTACCATATGAAAATATTAAGGAGTGCTATTCCTTTTCGGACTCCTCCTTCAAATTAATCCAGAACTCTTCTTGATTACGATTTTTCCTCTATTGGATGTTTAACTTTTATATGTATAATTCAAAAATAAAATTTTTTTTACAAGTTTGCCATATTGAAAATAACATCTTGTAGCTAAATGGTAGAATTCTAACTTTATTAAAAAATCGTATATTTAATTAAAAATGAAAATATGTGTTTTTTCTATGGAATAAATAAAAGCGTTAAGCAAATTGAGAAGGCTTTTAATGCAAAATTTGATAATTCGGATTTTGAACCTATACAAGAAGTAAACGGATTTACGCATCCGTTTATGCCGATCATTGTAGATAAAAGACCTGATATAATAACTGGTGCTAATTGGGGGCTGTTACCTACTTGGGCTAAGGATACATCGTTTCAGAAAAACACTTTAAATGCAAGAATAGAAACACTTGATGAAAAACCATCTTTTAAAAATGCTATTAAAAATCGCTGTTTAATTCCTGCAACAAATTTTTACGAATGGCAATGGAAAGATCCTAAAGGAAAAGAAAAGAAAAAGTTCAGTATTAATACAAAGGAAGAAATTTTTGCTTTTGCTGGTTTATATTCTGTTTGGAAAAATCCGCAGACAGGAAACTTTATGCTTACGTATACCATTCTTACAACTGAAGCCAATGAATTGATGGCTGAAATTCATAACAATAAAAAAAGAATGCCCGTAGTTCTCAACAACGAGCATCATGCACTTTGGCTTCAAGGTGAGAATTACAAAGAATTTGCTTATCCTTATCAATCTAATTTAATGGCAAATCCTGTTCTTTAACTTTCTTTATAAATTCTTTATAATTTAGATTTTCGCTATATGAAATATCTATTCTTTTTTCTCCGTCTATTATAATTTCGAAACTTTCAAAATTTACTTTGGGATCATATGCTGGAATCCAATCGTCATCAGTTCCATCATCTAAAATATTAAAAGGTTCATATACCAATGTATAATCAAATTCCAATTTAGTTTCTATATCAATTATCAGCTGTGCAAAACTACAAGCGTATTTAAAAGGAATTTCATTTTTAAAAAAATACAAAGCAATAATTTGCACTTTTTGCTCAAAATCAAAAGGTATATCAATCCATTCTTCAAAAACATATTGATCTAATGCACGTGAATAATCATTTAAATCCATAGTATTTATTTTTGGATTAAATTACAAAGTATAATTTAGTCCATATGTTAAATCAACAATTGATAAGTAGAGAATACACTTATACATTCTTCATAAACTACTGCTAGTATATCTTAAAACTACACTTCGAAAACTCCATATAACTTTATTAGCTTCCTACGGTTTAACTCATCTATTTGATTTGTTTTGGCATTCGTTGAATATTCATTTCGTTCAACGGGCTTTCATCTCTTGTCTTCCAGACAAGACGAAAGCTTAGTTATTAGCTGTAGTTTCTTTTATTTTTCGTTTGCATCCGGACCTTGATAAACAACATTACCATTTTCACTAATTACTTTATGGTGCTTTCCGTCAAATATTCGATGTTCAATTCCAATATTATTTAGAATTTTTTCAGCGGATTTTTTCACTTCTTTCCATATTTCGTGTTTATCAATAAACTCATAATCCCAAATTTCGTTTGGAATTTCTTCAACTTGCTTTTTGAAGTTTAGAAGCTGTTCTTTATATTCTGTATTTATTTTACCGTTTCTAAAAACTGTTTCAAAACACACAGGTAAAAAAGCATAATCTAATTCTTCATACAATTCAGTTAAAGGATCAATTAATATTGGCGACATCTTCTCAAGCTCAACAGAATTATAAGTAAATAAGACTATTGAATTAATAAGATTCGTGTAATAAAAATCTACATTTTTATCATATTCCAATAATTCGCTTTTAGTAAAACCGAATTCGTCTATCTTTTCTGGTTCATTAGATATCGAATTAGTTTTTTTGTTGTTATGTGATTTTGATTTGAAAAAGTTAAATTTCATTGGAGTACGGTTCTTTAGAAATTACAGCTAACGGGTCAGCAGCTTGGCGAAGGAGCGGAAAATCGAAGCGAAAAGCTTCAATTTTGCCCGAACGTAGCCAATGCTGTGAGCCGTTGGCTAAATTACAAAAAAAGCCAATGCGAACAGCATTGGCGGCATACGAAGACGAAGCTTTCAACTTTGCACGAACTCCGCTCTTTTGCCAAACTGCTTGTTGTGCGATCGGCATTTGTTTAGTCGCACAGCATTGTATCAAATTCTATGTGAAGTTGAGTTGAACCATTATGGTCGACAGTTACCCACTTGTAGCTTCTCAATACATAAGCATTTCCACCGTCTAAAGTTACCCATTCATCAATTCCTTTTGCTCCATTTTTTAAATCATTTTTGATTGGTTTATTTTATAAGTCGTCTATTGCTTTTGCTTTAATTTTTTCACTGTTTATTCTGTCGAAATAGCCTAATCGAACAAAGCAACTTGTTACACTATTGTGTTCAATTGATAATTGAATTTCTCCATTCTCAGTTTCCCAAATTGAATAGTATTTACAGCGGTCAAACTTCACTTCATACATTTTAGAATTGTCATCTTTTGGTTGTGAATAACCATCAAATTTTTCGACAACATCAGAAGGTTTCCCATACTTTTCAGTTAGCATTTTTTTTAAGTCAAAATAATTACCTGAAAGAGTTGACCAAGTTTCTTTGTCAGGAAAAATTACTGCTATTTTATGTACTAAATCCTTTTGCTTTAGAGTAGAAACTCCAATATGACAATTTTTGTAACCTGCGAAATCTCCATTCAGCATTGCTGTTCCATCTTCCGTTCCTAAATGCGAAAAACCACTTTTCTTCATTTTAGAAACATACTCATCAAGTGTTCCGTCAATGGGAACTCCCTTAAAAGTCAAATGGTCTGTATTTTGGGCAAAAGAGATTAACGTGGTTAATACAAGGAATAGAGATAATAGTATTTTTTTCATTTTCAACCGTTTTTTTTAATGCAGTCGGTTTTATGCTGACGCACAACATACATATATGCGAAGTTACACTTTTTATTCAAATGTTAAAATTTATTGTAAAAACCTTTATAATCAATAGATAATGGTGTATAAACCATGCTTCGCATTTATATAACCGAAGGCGTATATGCGAAGGTTATTTTTTTGCGAAGATGTAAAAAACAGTGTAAAGTATAAATTAATATTAGTACTTTTTTTTCCAAATTAACAGAAGAAAATATTAGCCTATTACAATATTTTACTACTAAAGTTGCATTAATGTTAATTAATAATTTTCTGTAACCTAAAGAAATGAAAAACACAAAAAAGCAGTAATCCTAAAATTACTGCTGGTATATTTTAAAGCTACACTTCGAAAACTGCATAATACATAAAGCTACCGGAGCTTCCGTTCAACGGGCTTTCATCTCGTGTCCTGCGGACAAGACGAAAGCTTAGTTATTAGCTGTAGTGCTTATCAGCATACAAAAAACGCTCTTTCTTAACAGAAAAAAAGAGCGTTTCAATATATTGATCTTTCAGAAAAATTACTTCAGAAAGTTTTTTTCCCAATAAGCTGGATTCGGGTATTTATAGAAACCTTCTCCAGTGGCTACACCAAGTTTGTTTTTATCGATGTAGTTTTCTTTCAACATCGCCGCCGCTTTTATTTTTGTAGGATTCTGTGTTTTATCAGCGGCCATTTTATTGATGTTGTATGCAGTAGTAACGCCTACCACATCCAAAATACCAAATGGTCCAACTGGTGCACCGGTTGCGACCATCCATGTTTTGTCGATGGTTTCCACATCTGCCACTTCGTTCACATACAAATCCAACGCAGCACTCAAAAGCGGTACCAATAAGGAATTTACGATATATCCCGGCTGCTCTTTGTATATTGGCAATGCCACCATTCCGATTTGTTTGGCAAATTCTAAAACGGAATTAAATGTTTCGTCTGAAGTGCCGGGATGTTTCATCACTTCTCCGGTATTGTGTTTCCAGATTTCATTGGCAAAGTGTAAGGCTACGAATTGTGCAGGACGACCTGTATATTCGGCAAACTGGCTTGGTAGCATAGTGGAAGAGTTGGTCGCAAAAACAGTTTTAGCGGGAGCTACTTTCGCCAACTGTTCGTAGAACCCGATTTTAATCTGCGGATTTTCCGGAACGGCTTCGATAAGCAAATCGGCATCTTGCACCGCTTCTGCCAAATTGGAATTGTATTGCAAATTTGCTTTAGTGGCTGCAAGCTGTTCTTCCGTTGCCTTCAAATCTTTTTTATACGATTCCGCCAAAATATCAAATTTCGCTTTGGCTTTTTCCAAAACCTCATCATTGATGTCGTAAACGGTTACATTAAAACCGTAAAAAGCTGTCTGGAAAGCAATTTGGTAACCCAAAACACCACTTCCTGCCACGGTTACATTTTTAAATGTTATCATTGTATTTTTATTTATTTGTTAACTTCTATAAGATGTATGAATGGCTTTTGCCAACACATCGGGGCGTTTCCAATATTCTGTTACGGGAGTAACTTTCTTATCTAAATTTAAAAGCGTGTAAACGGCTGTCCTTGCAGCCCGTACCGAATATTCTTCGGTAAAAACCATATCTTCCGGAATTTCCACAAACTGACTGATAAGTGCCAGATTGGTACTTCCTTCCGGCACCACAGCCGGACGGTCTGCTTTGGCTCTTGGCTGGAATAATGCGTCGATATATGGCATCATACAAGGAATGACGTTGATAACGCTGTCTTTTATCTCCTGCTCGTATTTTTCAAAATGCAGGTGGTGGATAAGCTCGGTCAGAATTTCTTCGCCGGTACAGTCAATCATCGGTTTTTTTATAAAATCTCCAATCGCATCCGGATACAAACCGTACCCCCAAAGTATGGTCGTATCATCGCCCTGCGCTTTAAAATGCGGTTGGGCCGCTACCACAATCGACATTCTCCACGAAGAATCTTTAAAGGTCATCAATGCGCCGCTTCCGGGTTTGTTACCGCTATATTGCTCAATCAATTGAAGCATTTTGTTGCCCTTGAAAGTAGGGGTAAACGAATACCATTTGGTCTCATCCGGTTTGGTAAAAAACGGATCGGGATTACCGAGTTTGCCCGGTTTTTTGTCGGCTATTTTACGCCACAATGCAAAACTTGGCGGATTGCCCGGAAGGTATTTTGCGGGTGTTTTGTAATCGCCATTGTCGGAATTGTCCGTAATGCAGCCGTTGGTAAAAAATACCAAATCGCCTTCGTTTACCGTAATTTTTTCAGTATTTCCTTCAGCGTTTTCACATACAATTTCAGAAACGGTAATGCCGTCGCCCTCTTTGAAATTGAGGTCGGTAACGGTTTTTCTTAAAGAAAAATCCACGTTGTATTTGTCGAGGAATTTTTTCAAAGGCAAAATCACGGATTCGTATTGGTTGTAGGGCGTACGGGTAACACCTTCCAATGTTTCGATGCGGGAAAATTCCAACAGCATCCGTTTCATGTAACGTTGAAACTCGAAAATACTGCTCCATTCCTGCCAAGCAAACGTAGTTTGCCACATATACCAAAAATTGGTGGTGAAGAAATGGTCATCGAACCAGTCGCGGATCGTAACATTGTCCAAATCGTTTTCGTCTGCAAAGAAAAGTTTCAGGAATTTCATCCTATCCTGCGTATTAAAGCCCATATCGGTTACAGGCAGGCGGTTTCCGTCTTTGTCAATCAGGCGTGCATGGGCGTGCGTAGGATTGGCGTGGTCGAAAGCCAAAATCTCATCTTTTACCGAAATATTGGGCACTTCCAAAGAAGGAATTCTGGAGGTCAAGTCCCAAAAATTTTCATACGTCTCTTCATTCAGCATTCTTCCGCCACGGCAAATGAAGCCTTTTTCTTTGGTGCCTGCTCCATCGTTGCTTCCTCCTAAAATAGGCAGGGCTTCTATAATGTGGATATTTTCTCCTTTAAAACCGCCATCCTCTACAAGATAAACCGCTCCTGACAGACTGGCTAACCCACCGCCCACAAAATAGGCGTGTCTTTCTGAATTATTTGTATTCATTTATTTAAAAATTTAGATTAAGTGAGATTCTTTTAAAAGCTCTTCCAAAATATGGATCCTATTGCCTTTCATTTGGGCATCACGCACCAGGAAGGTTGCGGCGGCAAGAGATGCTAATCCGGATCCGATAAGATAAGCTGATTTTTCGTCCACGCCATCCGGTTTCAGAGGACGGGCAAATGCTTCATAATTTCCATTACTATAATACATAGTTATTATATTTTAAATTCTACTTAAAGTTAGGAAATGCTACAATCGTTAGGTATCCTGAAATTCAGGATTTATATACCCTTTTTTACTTTTTGATAGCGAGCTGGTTTCGGAATTCCTGTGGTGAAATGCCCACTTGTTTTTTAAAAAATCTTCCGAAGGCTGACGTAGAACTGAATCCCAATTCAAAGGCAATTTCAGAGATTGTTTTTTCTGGATTTCCTAACAACACGTAGGTAATTTTAATCAGTGTTTCATCTATCATGACATGAGGCGTTTTGCCGGAGTGTTTTTTTATGATTTCTATAAGATGCTTGTTGCTGATATATAATTTTTCAGCATAGAATTGTACGCCCCGGTGCGACAATACGTTTTCCTGAACTAAATTTTTAAATTTCTGATAAATATTGTTGGGGTCAGAAAGAGCGTTTTTAATGCTCTGTTTGTTTTCGGTTTCTATGACGATACTGATTTCCAAAAGCAGATTGATAATGATAGTGCGGATAACATCTTTTAGACGATGATTTTTTCGTTCTGTTTGCTGTTCAAGATATTGGAGCAGCAGGATTAAACGTGTAGATTGTTCTTTATCAGACGAAGTCACTGTAAAATTGGAATCGGAAAACAAATTGAGCCCTTCGATGAAAAACGGGTTAGATATATTTTTAAGCAGAAAATTTTTGTCAAAAAACAGCAGTTTCATCCTGAAATTTTTTGAATGTGACAAAAATCGAACTATTGTGGACGGTGCAGAAACCAGAAAACCATTTTGCGAGACGGTGAATTTTTTGTTGTCTATTTCTAAATCAATATATCCGGAAATACAGATGCAAAAGGCATAAAAATCCATACGGAACGGCCTTTCAGGAAATTTTAAAATTTCCTTTCCTGTGGAGATATAATAAGGCTCACAGACTTTTACTCCGTAAAATAGCAATGTTTCTTCTATACTTTCGTACTCTTTCATTTTTGGAACATTTTTTTTGGAGCATTACAGCTAACTCTCAAATATACGCAATTACATTAATTTAAGAAATTATTTGTTTATTCTTATCAACATAGATATAATACGTTATATAATAAAAAGATATAGTGCGTAATTTGTATTGTAATTCTAAATTTTAATGCGGTTTTATATAAAATATATACAAAATACGAATATGGAAGTTTCGGTGTTTATAAACTATTTAATCATATTTATTTTTATATAGATGAACATGATAATAATCCCACCCACCCTATTTCAAAGTTAAATTTCTATCTAACTGTTTAATACTTTACACCCAGGAAATAACCCCTTGCTGTAAATAATTAAACAATAAATTCACAAAACACAACCTCTTACAATCGGTTGAGTTTTTAGTCGTTCATTTTACGATAGAAATTAGTGTGTTTATCCCAGTTAAAAGGAAATTTAATTTATGTTTTAATATTTTCTTTTTGCTTGGTTTTATTGTTCCATCAATATACTGAAAATAGTTGTTCCTCTTTTTACATCATTCTACTCGGAGTGATCGCCATATATGGTTTTCTTGTTGCAAAATTATTGCCTATTCCGCTTTATAAAAATCTATTGAGGTTTCTACTTCACAAGAACTACATCAATAGATATCACTTTAAAATCGTCATTATTTTCAGGAAAAATAACGCCAATTTTCAGTTTATCTATCGTGTATTTCTAACTCGCAGACACTCCTAAATATATTTACCAGTCGAATCCATTTGTCAGCTTCAGTTCTGTAGCGGCCAATGGATTTTTCCTTTTATAAATCGTTCGGTAGGCAATAGTTCTATTTCGCACAGAAAAGCCATAAGCGACAACTCACGAAGAATGATTAATAAAAATTGTAGAACTATTAAATATTATTTTATTATGGAAACAAATGTAAAAACTCCTCAAGCAAAAAGAACTGTTAAAACAACAGAAAAGAGCCCAGCTCAAACTACAAAGAATAATAACGACTTATTTTTTAGTACAATTATTGAACAATTGGAAAAAGTAGAAGAAAAACATTGGCAACATTTTTTAAAAGAGAATGCTTCTTTTATACCTGCTAACAGATTTTCTTTACAATCTTACACACGACTAAACCAATTTATATTGGCACTTGATATGTTGATAAATAAACGTTCAAATTGCTATTATGCAACTTTTAATCAAATTACTAAATCGAAAGGTAAAATAAAGAAAGGTTCAAAATCATTGCCGATACAATACTTTAGTTATGATATTAGACATAAAGAAACGGGAGAGCGTATTCAACTTGCTGATTTTAAGGCTTTAGATAGCACTAAACAAAAGCAATATCGAGTAAAAAGCTTTATGAAGTATTATCGTGTATTTCATACGGATAGCATTGAAAATATAAATGATTGTAACTTTCCAATTATTGCAGATGCTGAATTCATTGAGCTTGATGAACGTGCCGAAAATTTTATTAACGCTTTAATTGAAAACAAAAATTTATCCTTACACCATTTAGTACAAGGCGAAGCGTATTACCTTCCTGGGAAAGATGAAATTCATCTACCAAAACCTCAGTATTTCAAAAATAAAGGAGCATATTATTCAACTGTGTTTCATGAAATTATTCATTGGACAGGACACAAAGACCGGTTAAACAGATTAGACCAAGATTTTGAAGACGGAATAAATAAATATGCTTTTGAAGAATTGGTTGCTGAATTGGGTTCTTTATTGTTTTCGTTAGAATTTAATTATTCGGAGCAGTTTATTAACTCAATTATTTATTTAAAAAGTTGGTTAAAACATACAGCTGATGACAAAAAACATCAAGTATTACAAGAAGCTTTCAGTTATGCTAATAATGCAATAAATTTCCTTAAAAAATGAATCTTTCACGCCCTTTAAAATAAAAAGGGGCGTGAAAATTTCGCCCCTTCGGGGCGGTTTGGATTTTACATTTGTACCCTTGTTTTTTTATTACCCACCCACCCTATTTAAAAGTTAAATTTTTATCTACCTCCTTTAATACTTTACACTCAGGAAATAGTTCCTCTGTGTAAATAATTAAAGGAGATATTCACAAAAACAAAACCTCCTACAGTTAGTTTAGTTTTTAATTGCTCATTCATAGATAAAAATTAGCGTGTTTAACCCATTTGTAATAAAGTGATTACAGATGATATTTTATAAATTATTAACTAATATATAAATATATATTTATATTAAAATATAATAATATCAAACTATTTACATATTTGTATATTAATATATTTTTAGGTATTTTTGATGAAAATTAATAGATGAATTATGGCTAAGATCATTTTATTTACTCATCAAAAAGGTGGTGTTGGGAAAAGTACATTGTCTTACAATGTTGCAAATTTACTCAACCAAGATGCGAAGGTTGGCTTAATTGATTGGGATTATCAAGGTACTTTACTCCAAGTAAAAGACTTAAATGACCAGCTGACGTATATTGATGTGGATCGTAAAATTAATAAAATCCCACATGAAGATTTCGATTTCATTATTATTGATACACCCCCTTACCTATTTGAAGAAATTCACTCTTTAGTACAACAAGCTGATTTAATTGTAATACCAACACAAGCGAGTATCAATGATTTATTAGCTATTGATAAAACCGTTCAGATTATTAAAGATAACAATGCTGTTGATCGATCATTAATCGTTTTTAATAGAATTAAAGGTAATTCATCACTAAAAGATAGATTAATTGAAAATTTCAATGAGTTGGATGTTCCGATTGCTAACACTGTAATCAACGATTATGATGCAATTACTAACAGCATTGTAACTAAAGGAGTTGAAGTAAAGCATAAAGCAAATAATCAGCTGCAAAATTTAACAAGAGAATTAATGATTAAACTTTTAAGTAATGGCTAATAAAAAAGTAGATTTATCTGCATTAGTAAATCAGGTAAAAAAAACGCAAGTAGAAACACCAGTACAAAAAGTCGTGCCGGTACAAAAACCTTCAACGTCTGAAAAAGGATTGTATGTAAAAGTTCCGAGTGAAATGATTACGTTCCTTAAAAATAAAGCATCTTTGATTGAAGGAATGACTGTGAAAGAATTGATTAATACTGCATTAGTAAACGTTTACGAGGAAGAATACAATGAATTCTTAAAGCGTTATCATGGAAAAGTCAAATAAAGTATATGTAGTAAATGTGAAGCTCTTAAATGGTAACTGGGTTAAGTATCGAGCTGTACAAGGATCAGCTGGAGTAAAGCGGTTGGTTAAGTATTTTGATGAGCATTTTGTAGGAGAAAATAAATGGTTATTCTGCAATGTATATGAGAAAGAAAGCCAACAACAAGTTGCTAATTATTTAAATGGTAAAAATCCTACCAGACCATAAAAAAAAGAGGAGCCGAAGCCCCTCTTTCGGAAACAAAATAAATTTTGTTTTCCTTTTCGTGTTTCAAATATACGATTAAATTTTATTTGTTCACTGAAATAATTATTAAATTACAGCACTTTAACCAGTAGAAAAGTTACAAGTTATGAATGAGGAAGAAAAAGACAATAAAGTAAAAGAAACCTTTAGCAGCAATAAGATTGCTGATAAGGTTAAAATTTCTAATGAATTTTATAGAGATCTATTTTTCCAAGATGTTAAAGGCAATTTCATTGTTAAAGAATCTATGCCTATTGAGGCAAATCGTATAATTATTAATATTCTAAATGTTCTTAGAAATAGGCAATTTCAATATGGTGTTTCAGATGATAGTTTTCAATTAGATTTATTTAAGAAAACTTATTTAGAAGATGATGAATCATATGCTAAAGTTGTAATGCGTACTTCAGATATATCTAAATCACGTAATTTAGAATTAACTAAAAAAGGACTACAATTTTTAGTTAATTATAAGCAAGAATGGCATACAGTAAAGTATATTAATTCTAAAGGTGACATTGAAAAAAAACAATTTTATGGTGGTTTAATTATTGACCCAACTATTTATAAAGGACAAGTATCTTTCTATATTAATCCTTATTGGTTTAAAAAGATTGTAGCTTTAGCCAATTATAATTACGTTCTCTATTCTTTAGTTTATTCTGTAAAATCTCATAAACAATTCTTATTTGCACTCTGGTTAAATACTCTTAAAGAAGACGGAACCAAGGTTACCTTAGAGTATATGAATAGAACCTGGGGGATTAATTATAAAGATTTAAGAACGCTAAAAAAGGGCTTTCTAGACCCTATTAAGAAAGTATTAGATAAATCATCGTCTTTTTCTTTTAATAGCTCTGTAAGTGGAAATTTTATAGGTATAACTAGATATCAACTTAAATCTATTGGAAGTGTCGCAGCTGAATCCGCAAATATTGCAAGTCAGGACGATCAATTTAAGTTATATAAACTTTCTTATATTAAGAAGAGACATAATCTTACAAAAGAGGAACTAAATCATTTGGAAAAAATATTTGATATTGATTTTGGAGCCAAATTTCTTTTTAGCAGTGCATATAAGAATGTTGTAAAGAAATATAATACAGCAAAAAGAAAAGATAAAAACAAACCGGTAGTTACCGACATTCCTTTCCAAGAGCTGTTAGATGAAATTCAGAAGGAAGTTATTTCTATATATTCTGCTACGAAACAAGCTAAAATATCCCCAAATGGATATCCAATATTTAATGCTCCTTTGTAGGAGCATTTTTTTTCTAATATTTCGATATTCCACTACCAATTACTAAAGAAAGATTACTAATTAGTATATAAACCACTCCTATAAATTTCGACATTCTACTACCCATATTTAAGAACAAGCTTTAAAATTTAATTCGAAATTTCATTAGTTTTAGATTTAATTATCTGTTTTTAAGATAGTGTCTATTTGGTGTTCCACTATTCATCATTATATAAACCGCTTGATCTATTAATTTTCTTACATATTTATTTCGAGATTTCACTACCTATTAGATGATAATGAATTAAAAATAAATAACATACCTTGTGTATTATTGTTTTTATTTATGTTGAATTTAGCATTCAACATAAATTTTAAATATCGAGATTCCACTACCCATCATAATATCAAACCGCTTGATCTATTAATTTTCTTACATATTATTTCGACATTTCACTACCCATTTATAAGTTAATAATTTAACTATCATTAACTTATAAATGGGTATTAATGAAATTCAGTATATATTTATATCGATTTCACTTAGTTAGATTCTTTAATTATCGTATCTTTATGTGAGTTACTAAATAAAAATCGACATTCCACTACCCAAAATTAATTATAGAATAAACATTTTACTTAATTTCGAGATTTCACTACCCAAATTTTATGCATTTTTTCAATTCAATAATCGACATTCTACTACCCATTGCGTTTATTTTAGGTTCAGTGTCAATTTTTAAGACAAGAAATCGATATTCCACTACCCAAATTTCGATATTCTACTACCCACCTGATTTTTTTTCGATATTCCACTACCCAAAAGTCGATATTCCACTCCTCAATCTTTCGATATTCTACTACCCATATCTTCGATATTCCACTACTCAAAACAACTTAAAATATTGAATGTAAAACGCTACAAAACAATGCTTTATGAATAAAAAAAACAGTTGCTTAAAATTAATATTAAAATTAATATTAAAATTAAACTAAGAAACGCATAAAATCATATTCCCATTTTAAAAGGAATTTTTTTAATATTTTTCCCATTATTGATAAAAAAGTCCGAAAAGGAAAGACGATATTTTCACCAGTGCCCGGCGAATTTTTTTAAAAAATACCTAATTTTATAGCATGAAACGAGTTGGTATATGTCCCATTTGCAACAAAGGGGAACTTTTAGAGTTTGAGGATAAATTTCAATGTAATTTCGTTGAGAACAATAAGCACTTGTGCAACTTTTTTATTTATAAATCTTATTCTAAAAAAATTATAACTCCCGAAATGCTATTTGACTTACTTCACAACTACGAAACAAAATATTATTCTGATTTTGTGGATGATAAAGGTGAAAATTTTGAAGCTGCATTGAAAATTGTACATGGTTATATTAATTATAAATTTCGAAATCAAATTGTAGATAATGTTAAGTGTGTTAATTGTGATGGCGAAATTCTAAGAACAAAGCAAGGCTGGGGATGCGAAAATTATTTTAATCGAAAATGTGGAATGTTTATTTACCGTTCTTATAATGGAACTGTAATGACTGAAGATATTGTAAGATTATTAGTTACTGGCAACTACACTCCTTTTTTAAATTTTACTTCAAAACAAGGAATTAATTTTCAAGCAAAACTTTTTGTAAATGACAGTACTTTTCAAGTGCAATTTGATTACTCTTTAGGAGATTGTCCGAAGTGTAGCGGTACTGTATTAAAAATGGAAAAATTCTTTGGCTGTACTAATTACTTATCAGATATTAAATGTGATTTTATAATTTGGCCATCTATTTTTGACTATAATTTATCTTTTATTGATGTAGAAGTATTACTTAGAGGAGATCAAACTGATGTTAAATCCTTTAGATGGAAAGATAAAGATTTTGAGGGAAGGCTTTCATTAGATGAAAATTTTAAATGTAAAGTGTCATAATAACTTACTTGTTATCATTTATTTAAAAATATATATGTATAGTAATATATATAAATATACATATAAAAAAACATATACATATTTAAATATAAATATAGCTTTATATTTAAATATTGTTTTATAATTTAGTCTTCTTTTTAAGATGATTACGATAATTTTCAATTTTAAAGCATTAAAATATTAATGTAAAGTTCCTCCCTATTACTGTTTCAAATGCTATATTTGCATAAAATAGTATTATAATGAAAGAACTTTTAGAACAATTGAACGCAGAATTTGAAACGTTCAATTCAGATGCTCAATTACAAATGGAAAAAGAAAATAAAGCTGCTGGAACTAGAGCGAGAAAATCATCTTTAGCTTTAGAGAAACTTTTAAAAGAATTTAGAAAGTTATCTTTAGAAGAATCTAAAAAATAATAGACAAGCCGTATACATTAAGATACGGCTTTATTTTTTGATTATAATACGATATATATAAATATATACATAGAAATATATTTATATATTTCTTTTCTTTTTATCTCTGATCAAAGCATCTACCACACCTAATATTATTACTTCATCATCTTCATCAATTTTTACGCTTTTTGCGTAATCAGAATTTAAAGCTATTAAAGTACTATTGTGCTTATCATATCTTTTTAAAGTATATTCTGATGAATTAATCGACACTACAATATCATCGTTATGACACGGTTCATAATCTGTACGTAGAATGATTATATCATTCTCCTGATATTCGGGATACATCGATCGTCCTTTAACTAAATTAAGAAAAGTGCTTTCTATTTTCGATAAATAGCGTTCGTCTAAACTAATACGATCACTTAAAAAATCTTCAGCAGGTGAAGGAAAGCCTGCACGCACACCTCCTAATATTTGAACATATTTTTTTTCACCATCACTATGTATGGTTAGATTTTCCAATTCTGTTCCGAAGTACGGTGCTTTTTTAAAATTTATCATTTTACTCTAAGTATATCTTTCCAATTAGTTGTATAATTTGGACTTAAAAGATCTTGGCGCATCTTCCATGTTTTATCCAGTGCTTGTGAACCAATTTTTAATTTTTTTACTCCATATTTAAAATTAAGTTGATCCATTACCTTCATCAGCTTGAGGTGTTGTGGGTGCTCATCTTCAAATAAGTTGAATTGCTTTTCGCTTTCAGGACTTATTCCTCCAACAATAACGCCAGCTTTTTTATATCCATATCCTTTTTTGAAAATAATATCTAAACCTTTTTTAGCATACTTAATTATCTCAATTGATGAATTAGTAGGGTAGGGGATGGTTACGTTTACAGATTGGTAATATTGTGGTTTATCTGTTTGAAATCTATTGGTAAAAATAAAAACAGTAACTATTCTACAAGTAGAATGTTGGTTGCGTAATTTTTCGGCACAGGTGGTTGCAAAAGTAGCAATGCGCTCTTGTAGATAGGTTTTATCTTCATACGTTTTATCAAAAGATCTTGTCGTAGCAATATTCTTTTTTGTTTTTACATCTTCAAGTTCCATAGCAGATATACCTTCTAACTCCTTTTTTAATCGTAAACCGACTACAGTAAATTCCTTTCGGACATATTCATCAGGAAGATTTGTAAAATCTAATGCTTTATTTACTCCTTTTGCCTTTAATTTTTTAGCAAATTGTCGACCAATACCCCATACATCTTCAATAGCTAACCATCGCAAAGCTTTAATCCGTTTTTCTTCGGAATCTATAGCATAAACACCTTCTAATTGCGGATATTTTTTAGCTATCCTATTGGCCACTTTAGTTAATGCTTTTGTGGGCGCAATTCCAATACACGTTGGAATTAAAGTGTTTTTAAGCACTTCTTTCCGTATCTCTTTTGCATACGATACTAAATCATAATTTTCAAATCCCTTGAATTGTAAAAAGCTTTCATCTATCGAATAAACTTCTAAATCAGGTGTATATTTTCTAAGGATTCGAGTTACACGGTTACTCATATCGCCATACAGAGCGTAGTTTGATGAAAATACATTTACACTATTATCCTGAAATAACTTTTTGTATTCAAAAGCGGGTGCTCCCATTGGAATACCGAGTGCTTTTGCTTCGTTAGAACGCGCCACAACACAGCCATCGTTGTTGCTTAACACAACAATTGGCTTATGCCGTAATTGAGGTTTAAACACCCTTTCACAGCTTGCGTAAAAATTATTACAATCGACTAAAGCATACATCCTACAAAATTATTAAATTAGTAAACGTGCTAAAGTTAAATTATTATGATGCCAAGAAACGTCGTTTGTTTAGCGTTAGATTTAGGAAATTCATTAGAACCTGAGCATATATCTAACATTGAGATTGTAGGGAAAAATTTAGAAGATTTTAATAACCGTTTTCAAACAGATTTTTATCTTTTTTATGATACGGATGGATATACTTTTGAAATCCCTGAACAATTTATAATTAATGATTTATTAAATTGGTTTGTTGAAGGTATTGACAAATTATTAGCATTTTCATATTCTCCCACTCGAGACAGTTATTTTGATTTAAATTCTTATTTAAATGTTCGCAAAACAGAATTAGACTTTTTGCATAGTTTTGAAATGTATAGCAACTATCGTCAACGTTATATTGATTATGCCCCCTTAGGTTTTTTAGAAGAGGACTCGTACTTTTTTATAAAAGAAAATCTTACTAATTTGATATTAGATTATTCGCGGAATTTTAATTGATAAGACCAATTCTGCAAGTTTTTTAATTCTAATAGGCGAAGTATAAAAATATTTATTTTCGTTTATTTTGTTTGTTTCGTTTATTTCGTTTAATTTTGTATAAAACAATTTGACTATGGAAACATTAGACTATATAAAAAGACCCACTAAGAAAGAACAACGAGTGGCTATTGAATCTTATTCAGCACTTTCTTCGATTTTATCACAATTGAAACAAGATGATACTGAAATAGAAATCGAAGAAACAAACGACAGAATTAAAATACCTATTAAGGCTTTAAAACTTTTAAGTGAAATTTTAAAGTCAATGAGTGAAGGAAAACCAATATCTATTGTACCTATTGCAACGGAAGTCACTACTCAAAAAGCAGCTGAAATATTGGGTTGTTCAAGACCTCATTTAGTTAAACTTTTAGAGCAAGGCGAAATTGATTTTACAATGGTTGGAAGACATCGTCGTATTTTATTTGAAGATGTAATCAAATATAAAAACGAAATGAAGCAAAAACAGAAAAAGCATATCATTGATATTATGAACTTTGATGATGAAATAGGTTTATATGATTCATAGTGTTCGATACAAAGCTGTTCTTGACACCAATGTAATATTTCCATCGTATTAGAGATTTATTATTTTGGTTTGCTCATTATGATTTATATACCCCAAAATGGAGTAAAATCATTTTTGATGAATGGAAATCTGTAATGATTCGAAAGGGAGTTGAATCTTCCCAAGCAGAGAAGCGGATTAACGTAGCAAATTTGGCATTTCCCGATGCTCTAGTATTAAATTATGAAGGATTAATTGATAATCTAAATTTGCCAGATAAAGACGATAGACATGTATTAGCTGCTGCTATTAAAGTAAATGCTAATATTATTGTAACTAATAACTTAAAGGATTTTCCGGATGATTATTTAGACTCTTTTGGATTGAAGGCAGTTTGTGCTGATGATTTTCTAACGGATATTATAGATTTAAATCCAATAATAGCCCTCCAAGCTTTTAAAGATTTGGTATTAAATCGCAAAAACCCGGCAATGGATGAATTTCAAGTATTAGAAAGTTTTAGAAAAAATGGATTAAATCAAACAGCAGATTATTTACATGCTTTATTGTAATTAATGATACCAAAAATCGACCGTTTTATGGAACAATGTAATATTTTGAATAAACTTGAATTATATATTATTATCATTGACTTTAATTAACTGTTGTTTTAAAAACACTGTTTTTATGTAACTAAATATATAGATAAGAAAAGGGAGTTTGAATTTATCAAACTCCCTTTTTATAATCAAATTGGTTCAATTCAATGCTTCAAATCATCAAATTACCCTTTGTCAAACATCAATTCTTTAGACTTTTTACGATCTATCTTTTCCTTTTTTAAATCGAACATCGTTCCAAAAATTTTATCCCAAAATGTATTACTAACCCCAAAACCAAGATGGTCATTTCTGTAATGATGAAGGTGGTGATTTCTCCAAAGTGGTTGTAAAAACTTAAAGGGAGGAGCAATTGCATGAATTAAATAATGCATAGATGCATACGTCAACCAGCCTAATATAAATCCTGGATAAAAGGCAAATACATATTGTCCTAGAAAAAGGTACTGTATTAAAAAAAGCCCACCAGCAATTATTAAACTCGGAATCGGGGGCATGAATAAACGAGTTTTATCCTTGGGAAAATGATGATGATTACCATGCATGATATAAGCGAACTTCTGTAATCTATCTTTTTCACTAATAAGATGGAATATATATCTATGTGCTATATATTCAAAAAATGTCCAGAAAAAAAGTGCAAAAAAAGCAATACCAAACATACTCGTTAAAGACATTTCAAATGACGAATAGCCGTAATAAAAAAAATAAGCAAGTATTGGTAAATGAATTCCCCAACTTAATGCAGGATGTCCTTTAGTAAGCTTCTCTAAAAGAGGGTTTTTAAATAACCTAGCTTGTCCAGAATTCTCAATTTTATGCTGTTTCATGGGTTTTATTCTACAAGGTAATAGATATTTACAATACTTTAGTTTATATTTTGGCTAATATCTTTGATCCAAAGCTCATTATTTTTAGAAAAGGTTAGGATGCTATTTTTCGTTTCATTAATTAATTCAGCTCTTTTAGAATGTAATTTTTGTAATTTGTCATTCCATCTTAAACGATCATCGCCCTGTAATTTAGCAACTTCAATTTCTAATTTTTTAATCTCTTCATCAAACTCCCTAATTTCTTCTTTTAAATAGTTGATCGTAGATTTAAAATTATATTCATCTGCTTTTTTTAATCGTTTAAGTCCAGAACTAATCTTATAATTCAATTCTCTGTATTCTTCTCGTACTTCATGATACTCATCTAACAACTCTTCTTTTTCATCTTCGAAATAATCAGATAGATTATCTTTAAATCGATCAAGATTTGATTTAACTTTATCTATCCATTGAGAAAATTTTGATTCTTTAGAGTTGTCTTTGTCTAATAATTCATAATTACTATTTAATTTTGTCAATTCATTTTCTAACTTTTCTTTTTCAACAGAATCAACTTTATTTATTTTTTGTTCAATCTTTTGAATATCATGTTGAATTCTAAGTTGTTCTTCTTCTGCTAATTTTGCCAAAGCTTCATTTAGTGATACTCTTTGTATTTTAGCTCCATAATGTTTTAGAGTTGTATTTAAAGGCACTTCCCAAGTTTCAGTAATATTCCCTAGTATAGCAGTTTGACCGACAGGAATTGCTTTACTGGCTTTATCAATAAACTTTTTAGATTTTGATATTCTGATTAAGTCGCCAATACTTCCAGCCATCAATCCTGTTGTTATACCAAATAAAACGCCTAATGGACCACCTAAAATACCGAATAGACCACCTATCATACCACCTGAAGCAGTATAAGGTATTTTTCCATTTTTAACGTCTAAAATTTTTACTTCTCCGTTTTCTTGACGAGTTAAAATATAAAGTTCATTAATTGAAATTTCTCCCTGTTTTCCTAATCCTACGATTTCTTGAGAGGCTTTAAAAGCTTGTTCTTCACTGTTTAATACAAGTGTTACAAATTTTTCCATGTTTAGTTTTTTAGTAATTTAAATTATTATTTTTAAAGTTATTGTTTCCCTATAATTATTGTAAAATGAGACTGTATTTGATATTGAAAATTTGCTCTATAGAATTTTCTATAAATCGTATGGAGCTAATAGATGTAATCAAATCCATACGATCCTCGTTTGCGTTTAAAGCAACGATATGATTTTTTAAATTATTGAAAAAAGTGTGATATTTCCAATTCATTAAATTCGAATCATTTGTATTTATATCATTTTTAATTTGATCATACATTCTGATATACAAAGATAAATGATGTAAATACATTTCATTCATTAATTGGCTCACTTTTTTACTAGTTTTATTTATTTGCTCGAAAATGAGTATTGAAAAAATGCACTTATTTTGAAATGAAAATTTTATGGATTGTCTTAAAAATGCTGCAAAATCTTTCTTTAAAATTGCTTCATTATTCTGGAATTCATTCTGATAATTATGATAAAAACTTTCAAATAGAACTACATATAAATTTTCTTTTGATTGAAAATAATAACTAACCATTGAACTATTCATTTTTGCTGCACTTGTAATGTCACGTATAGATGTAGAATGGTACCCTTTTTTAGCAAAAAGTTGCATGGCAACATTCATTATTTCTTGTTTGGTATCACTCATTACTCAATTATTAATTTAATTTGTATGTAATACTAAAATGGGTGTGTTCAATTCATAAACAACCGATTTTGTATGACTGTTATAAAGGAATCTTATCCATAATGAAAGATCTCTGTGAAACATTCCAAGGATATCCAAATGGTTATTCTTCGCATATTGTTTTATACCTTCTTCAAAAGATGAATGTTTAATTATCTCTAAATTGAACTTTTGGAATTGTTCATACTTAGAAATCTCAGTTATACTATTAGTAAAAAACAGGCATCCAAAGTCTACATTTTTTGATTCACATTGCTTTTGTATATTTTGAATTACATCCATTTCTTTATTGCGTAGGGTAGTTGCAAAAGTTATTTTAGAAACCATTTTGTTTTCAAATTCTCGTGGTAATATCAACAGAGGACTTTGAATTTCCTGAATCATTTCAATGGCATGAGAGTGATACAGGAAATTATGAACTTTACCTCGGGTATTTGTTTTTAAAACAATTAGGTCTATTCCTAATTGTTCTGATATTTTATTTACGGAGTTTATAAAATTACCGTTTCTGAAATGAAAATGTATAGACATTCCTTCGTACTCATTACTTAAAAATTGCTCAACCTCTAATTTGTACTCGTTGAAAGAAATAACATCTTCCTTTGTACTATTAGAATTAAAAAAATCAAAAAGTGGATGGACATCAACTTTTGAAATTTTATCGGCTTCCAAAGTATTTGAAATATAACAAACGTGGATTTCAGCATCCATTAGTTTTGCTAATGATAGAATATAGGGAATATAATCAATAGTCTCCCTAGAAAGATCTGTGAGATAAAGAATTCTTTTCATCAGTTTAATATTATGATAATTTATAACCTTTAATTGAGTTTCCACGAATCACCTTTCTGAATAATACCAATCTACGATGGTTAAATACCCCGTAATGATGTGTTAAAATGTATATTAAAATGGGTATGATTAACCATAATAACGATCCTAATGTAATTTTACCTGAAGACATTAAAGAATTAAGCATAGCTGACTGATACATTTGCATCCCATTTGCTATTTGTGTAGTATCCCAATAAACAGATACATCACTTAAACTTTGCCATTGCGCCTGATAAGAAGCCCAACCTATTAAAGCGCCTCCAAATGCAGTAGCTACAAACGATCTAAAAGCAATCAAAATAGGCATCATTCCCATCATTTGTCCCATTTCTAAATTTAAACAGGCATAAAACCAAATTCCAATAAATAGTATCCCCATTCCAAGTCCTTTGATTATCATCGAATACTTAAGGTAGTCAATATCCATTTGTGGATTAATTAAAAAATACAAGCAAAGCGTATGTAAAAAAAAGGCAACAAAACCCGAAGCGATGTAATATTTCATAGGCCACTTATTTTTGAAACCGAAAAAGGCTAATATTCCGGAAATAATTATACCGGGGATCATCCATAAATTGATTTCAGCATTAATCAGATTATTGTATCCCAGTACCCCTACGGAATATTGCATATATACTGATGAACTTGCTAAATATATCCCAAGAAAAACTAACAAAATGATTGAGTGTATCACATTTGACTTTTTAAATACGCTGAAGTCAATCATCTTCCTTTTCAAAAATTTCTGCCTATACATAAGTAACAAGAAAGTTATAATTCCTACAATCAATGATCCAACAATATTAGGTGAGTTAAACCAAGCTTGTTGTTTCATAAATACAAAGAAATAGTTTAAACTCATAAATGATGTTGAAAGTAAAACAAGAGATAACACATCTATTTGATACAAAGGTAATTTAAACCCAAATCTTTGATTGTGTTGAAATATCAATGAACATGCAGCTATGAGCAACATGATGATGGCCATATAAAAATAGGGTGTTTCCCAACTGTTATTAAATACCATCTTTGCAAAAAAATAAGCAGACAGCTGACCAAACCCAATAGATAAAGGATAAAAAATAGCATAAAATTTACCTCTGTCCCCCGTTGGTGATAAAATGAACATTACAGGTAATACCATCTCTATCATTGGAAACATTTTGAAGAATCCGATAAGAAAACTACATGCAATAAGTACATATGGATTATCAGTTGTAGCACACATGATAGACAATAATGCTAGCATTATGGCAGACCCTGTTATAATTTCTTTGGAACGGAATCGCATTTTAACTCGCATAAGTATTACAATGGCAATCCCCATACCAATAGTACCCGCGTTGTTAGCCATTGAAACATATTCTGTATATGTTGCCAGTGCACCGGTCAAATCCGTAAGAACACTAGTGTACACTCCTGAAATTGTCATCATGGGAAACATGAAGAAAATAATCAGTAGCAGCATTAAAGGTTTGGGCACCCAACTAGCAAACGGTCCTTTGTTATACATAATTTATTAGTTTAATGTTACCTGCACATTCATACCAGCACGTAACTGTTTTAAATCTTCTGATTTATTTGTGTCTGTAAACTCAATTCGAACAGGAATTCTTTGTTGCACCTTAACAAAATTACCGGTAGAATTATCAACTGGAACAGCTGAATATCTAGCTCCCGTCGCACCTGAAATCGCGGTAATTTTACCTTCAAATTCTTTTCCTCCTAATGCATCTACAGTAATTTTAGCTAAACCACCTATTTTTACATTCTCCATTTGGTTTTCACGATAGTTAGCAGTAATCCATACATTGTTTGCATCTACAATTGTAGCAACTTGCTGGCTAGGATTTAATAACTGACCAACGTTAACTGATCTCCTACCCATTATACCGTCATGTGGCGCAGTAATTACGGTATAAGATAAGTTTAACTTAGCCATTTCTAACGCGTTTTCAGCACGTTTAATCTCCGCATCATTCATTCCCAAACGTGATTTTACTTCGTTTACAGTCAGTTCACTAGAACTTTTCGTATTTACTACAGATTGTAATTGTGCAATTTGTACTTCTAATTGTGCTTTTTGCGATTCGTATTCTGTTTTAATTTGATCAAATTGCTGACGTGTGACAGCTTCATCTTTTAAGAGATTTAGATAACGATTGAAGTTTTGTTCTGCATTCCATAATCTGGCTTTTGCAGCCTCAATACCTGCTTTTGCAGCTTGCACATTTGAACCAACTGTATTTACATTATTTGTTACTGTATTAACCGATTGAGCTGTAGCATTTTTAGAAGCTACGGCCGCCATATAACCTGCTTCTGCTTGCCCAACTTGTGTTAATATTTCGCTATTATCTAAAATTAATAACGTATCACCTTTTTTAACTGGTTGATGCTCTACAAATCGAATTTCTTTGATGTATGCTGAAACTCTTGTATTAATCGGGTTAATGAAAGATTCAACTTGAGCTGCATTGGTATATTTGTCGTTTCCAAAGTTGAAATACGATTTTACAACCCAGAATAATCCTCCTAATACCAAAACTAAAACAGCTAGATTGATAAATTTTGCAGTAGAAGATTTTTTCTTTTTCATTGAGGTATCATTTTTTGGTTTAATTTGAGATTCTTGATTCTTGTTATTTTCTTGAGTTGTATCTGATTCCTGTGACATTTGTATTTATCTTTTATATTATTTGTAATAGATTATTATAAAGTTGATTATAGGATACCTACTTCTTTTAAAAGTTTATAGTACGCAAATACGATATTGATTTCAGAATTAACATATTGAAGTTCTACATCTAATTTAGCATTACTCGCATCTATTAAATCCAGTAAAATAGCCAATTGGTTGTTATACTTACTTTCCATAATGCGGTAGTTTTCTGCTGTAAGATTTTTATTTACTTTTAATGTATTATTTTGAGTTAACGCTTCATTATATTTTATATGAGCAGCATTAACAGCTATTTTCATCATTTCAGAAACTTCATTAGATTGGCGTATAGCTCTTTCTTTCTCTAATCGGTTAAGCTGAATTTTCTTCGGAGCTTTGAATAAAGCGTCTATATTAAAATTTAACGACAATCCTGCGCTCCATCCATTCGTATACATATCTAATGCCGGATTCGATGTAGTAATAGGTCTTTGTAAGGTATTACCCGCGAAAGCTGACAGGGATGGCATCATTTCAGAACGTGATATTTTCTCCGAAATTGAATACATATCTATGGCCTTTTCTGTTTGTTTAATTGTTGGGTGATTTCCTAACTCGTTATAATAAGCGGTAAGTGGTCCTACTTCCAAACTATTTGAAACTGTAGTTTCATCAGGAATAATTACAGTGTTTTCATCCAACCCTAAGGCTACAGTTAATTGTTTGTTTAATATTTTTTGATTATTCTGAACTACCTGTAGGGCTAATTTTAGATTAGAAAGTTGTAATTCGCCACGAATTACATCATTACGTGTTACCATTCCTTGATTATAGAACTTATTAATATTTTCTAATCGTTGTTCAGCTAGCTCTATATTTTTATGATAAACTTTTTCTTGATTATATAATTTAAAAAGGTCTAAATAGTAACCTAAACTTATTAGCTTTATATTAAGTTCGTTGGATTCATAACTTAATTCCGATAAGTCTTTTTTAAGATTTTGTATTTCAACAGCATTTTGTACAACGCCACCTTTCCAAATTAATTGTCGAGCTTCAACTGAAAATTTGTTTCCGAAATGAGGCATATCTACGCGCGTAGTATTTGAAAAATCTTTATCAATGATCTGCGCATCTCCTAAATAATATCCTTGAATACCTGTAGAAATTTCAGGTAAAAATTGATTTTTTGCAACGTTCACGTTTTGCGCTGCAATATCAATTTCAGACGCCGAAACTTTCAATGTAGGGTGGTTTTTCTTAACGAGTTCAAATAATTCGGGAACTGTTATTGTTCTGGTTGGTAATTCTTGCGAATGTCCTACTGCGGGTATTATAAAAATACCTAATGCGAACATTAACGATTTTAACTTTCTATGTATCATTTTCCTCTTAAAAATTTATGATACAAAGTTCAATCAACTGGTTGATTGAAAAAAGGTCTATTAAACGCTAAAAGAAGTCCAAAAGGTAGGTGTTAGAACGGATCTACTAACGCATTTTCTTTTTTGTAGTACTTAGGGCTTAAACCCGAGTGTTTTTTAAAAAATTTACCAAAAGTATATTGATCAGCAAATCCTAATATATTGGCAATGTCTTTTATAGTATTTTCTTTATTTAAGAGTAATATTTTAGCTTCATTTAAAATAGCGTCCGCTATGAAATTTGACGGGGGTATATTAGTAATTTCCCTGACAGTGTTAGATAGGTATTTTGCAGAGATGTGTAATTGATCTGCATAAAATTTAAGTTCTTTCTCCATCTTGAAATGTGTTGATACCAGTCGAATAAATTCAAGTGCTATTTCTTCTTTTCTAGTATTTATAATACTTGCACTTCTAAAATTTGAAATCAATTTTCCCAAAAAACTATATATTATTATTGAAACAATATTCCATATAATTTCGTGCTTAAAAGAGAATTCATTTTCAGAATCAAAATAATCTTTCAGTTGAATAAATTGATTAATTAAATATTCTAACTCATTGTTATCATAGTATAACGAGTTGCTTTTATATTCATCGTTAACTATGCGGTAAGCATCATACCTATTAATGTTAATGTTGGTAAATCGGCTAATACTATCTCGGTTACCAGTCAATATAAATACTTTTAAATCGCTGCTTATTTGAATTAATTTGTAAAGATTTTTTGAAGAAACAAGGATTACGTTACCTTTTTTAAACAATAAGTTCTTCCCATTAATCTCTAAAGTGATCGATCCATTATATGTTAAAAAGAATGCAAAATTTTCTGGACGAAATGAATCTCCAATTTTCGTGTTTTCAAATAAAATGTTTTCATCTAGAATTCTAAGCATCTCGAAAATAATAATTTTACAAATTTATCGTTTTCTATAAATGTATACATTATTTAACGACCGTTTTATGGGACTACTTTTTGGTAGTCCTTTTTTTATTTTAAACAGTGCTTTTTATCGTTATTTTTATTAGTTTTATAAAATAACCTTTTACAGTACTAGTATATGATTATTGGATATGCGCGAGTTTCTACAAAAGACCAAAATTTAGAAAATCAAATCGATCTTTTAAAGCATCATCAATGTGAGAAAATATTTTCTGATGTAGCAAGTGGTGTGAAGGAAGATAGAAAAGGTTTATTAGAACTTTTAGAATTTGCTCGACCAGGTGATACCATTTTAGTATATAAGAACGATCGTATTTTTCGTTCCCTTAAAAATATGGTGGATTTGATTGAGACGTTCAATCAAAAAAAGATTCATTTCAAATCGATTACCGAACCGGAATTTGATACGCAATCAGCTAATGGAAAATTCTTACTTCAGATATTTAGTGCAGTAGCCGAATTTGAACGCAATTTAATTAGTGAGCGAACTAAACATGGTTTAGAAGGTGCAAGGAGACGTAATAAAAATTTAGGACGACCAAAAGGAGTTTCTAAAGAAACTTTAGAAAAGTACCAATACGCGAATCATTTATACACTAATAAAAAGATAAGTATTGATAAAGCGTGTAAGCAAGCAGGTATTAGTAAAACTACTTTTTATAGAGTAGATAAAGATATAAGTATATAAATATATATTTATATACTTATGTTTTATTTATACAATTTATATTATGCCTTTTCAAATACAGTTAAAGGTATATCTATTTAAGATAATCAATCAAACTTACAATTATTTGATTTAAATTTAAAAGTATTCAAATATGATGATTAACTATTTAAATTAAGCTCAGAACGCTGCTTTAAATAGTTTAAGAACATTAGATTTATATTCTAATTTTGAAGATTCTTATAAAGCTTTATTCTAAAATTAATTCTTTATAAGCCCTATCTTTACAACACCAATTTTCTTTTAGAAAAGCATGAAAAAAAACGAAATACAGCAACGCTTACAAGATATATCGACCAACTTTGATAAAGAAAACTTCATTTACGATTTTCTTTTATCTTTTGGTTTGTCTAAAACCACCATAACACGTTTAAAAAAAGGCGATTACAACCTTTCTAAAAACGAAGGAGAACTTTTCTATAAGGGCAAAATATTCTTTAAAAGCCTGACCGAAGGAAGTTTGATGGATACCATTGACGAACTTTCAAAAGACGATAAAATCCTAAGACAAAAACCACGTTTTATTGTGGTTACCGATTTTGAACGTTTTTTTGCTACTGATACCAAACTTAAAACAAACAAAGAATTTACGCTTGACGAATTAGCCGAACAAACCGATTTCTTTTTACCTCTTTCAGGTGCAGAGATTTATCGCGTACATAACAATAACGAGTTAGACCGAAATGCAGCGTATAAATTAGGTGAGTTGTATGATATTTTGGTGGTTGACAATCCTGATTGGATTGCAAAAGGCAGTCATCAGTTAAACATCTTTTTATCGCGTTTGTTGTTTTGTTTTTTTGCGGAAGACACGGGCATTTTTGCTGTAAAGAGTATTTTTACCGAAGCTTTAGCCAACAATACCAAAGCCGATGGTTCAGATGTTGATGAGTTTCTGTCTTTACTGTTTAAGAGGTTAAATACGACGGACACTGAGCTTGTCGAAGTGCCTTCGTATTTAAAAGACTTTCCTTATGTAAACGGAGGTTTGTTTCGTGATGAAATCGAATGCCCGAAATTTTCAAAAAAAGCACGACAAATCTTAATTGATTCGGGTGAATTGGATTGGTCTGAAATCAATCCTGATATTTTTGGTTCGATGATTCAGGCAGTTGCCGACCCAAGTGAGCGTAACAATTTAGGCATGCACTACACATCGGTAGTGAACATTTTAAAATTGATTAAACCGTTGTTTTTAGATGAATTGTACGAAGAGTTTGAGAAAAACAAAAACAACGCAAAAGCTTTAGACAAACTATTAGTTCGTTTGTCGAAAATTAAGTTTTTTGACCCTGCTTGTGGTAGCGGAAACTTTTTGATTATTACCTACAAAGAATTGCGTAATCTCGAAATCCAAATCATTAAACAATTAATTGATTTGAACGCTGGCGTAGCAACTGATATTCCAAGCGTTCAATCACGCATTGGGTTTGATGGTGATAAAGAACAAACTATAATACCTGCTTCACAATCAAAAATGAATTTTTGGGGTGGGCAAAGTAAAATTTATTTCACCGAAATTTCATTAAACCAATTTTACGGAATTGAAATCAAAGATTTTGCACATGAAATGGCAATCCTTTCGCTTTGGTTAGCCGAACACCAAATGAACCAGGTGTTTGAAAATGAGCTGATGGATTATGGAAGATCAAAACCTATTTTACCATTAAAAGAAGCTGGAAACATTACCCATGGAAACGCTGCCCGAGTAGATTGGGAAATTGCTTGTCCTAAAAAAGAAAACGACGAAATCTATATTATTGGGAATCCACCGTATTTGGGAAGTAGAAACCAAGATGCAGAACAAAAAGCAGATATGGAGGCTGTGTTTCGAAAAGATTACAAAAGCTTAGATTATGTGTCTATATGGTTTTATAAAGGAGCGAAATATATTGAAGGATTTAATGCACAATTAGCTTTTGTTTCTACCAATTCTATCTGTCAAGGATTGTTAGTAGCATTAACCTGGCAAAGAATTTTAAATAAAAATATTGAGATTGGCTTTGCCCATCAATCATTCAAATGGATAAATAATGCAAAAGCCAATGCTGGGGTTACCGTTATTATTGTTGGTTTGCGTAATACATCAAATAAACCTAAATGGTTATTTACAGAAAGCATTGCAAAAGAAGCAAAAAATATCAATGCGTATTTATTAGATTCTTCTAATATATACATTAATTCACAAAATAATTCTATTTCTAAATTCCCACAAATGAATTTTGGGAACATGCCTGCTGATGGTGGAAATTTGCTATTTTCAGAAGAAGAAAAAAGTGAATTTTTAGAAATTGAACCTCAAGCTAAAAAATGGATTAAAGAACTGATTTCGGCTCATGAGTTTTTAAATGGCAAAAAACGTTATTGTTTATGGTTAGAAGATATTTCTAATGATGAATTAAATGATCTACCTCTAGTAAAAGAAAGAGTTAATAATATTCGAGAGTTACGACTTCAATCTTCAAGACCACAATTAGCCGAAGTTCCACATTTATTTGCACAAATTACACAACCTGATAACAGTGATTTTATTTTAATACCAAGGCACTCTTCTGAGGAAAGAGATTATATTCCTTTAGGTTTTTTTGATAAAAGTATTAAAGCAAGTGATTCTGCACTTATTATTGCCACAGAAGAACCTTGGCTTTTCGGTGTTTTACATTCTAAAATGCACATGGTTTGGGTAGATGCTGTGGGTGGTAAACTAAAAACAGATTATCGTTATTCTGCCAAGTTGTGTTACAATACGTTTCCATTTCCTACGCTTAACGAAAAGCAAAAAGAAACCATTAACCAATATGTGTTTGCTATTTTAGATGAGCGTGCCAAATATCCCGAAAAAACTATGGCTTGGATGTACAATCCTGAAACCATGCCCGCAGGTTTAAAACAAGCCCATCACGATTTAGATTTGGCTATAGAACGCATTTATCGTTTAGCTCCATTTAACTCAGACGAAGAACGTTTGGAATATTTGTTTAAATTGTATGACGAAATGACCAAAAAAGAAACTTTGTTTGCAAAGGAGAAATCAAAAACAAAAAAGAAATAGCAAAGAGATCTTTATACTATGAATGAAATTGATTTAAAAAAACTTCTTGAAGATTTAGTACAACAACCTCAAGAATCGGAATGGGTAGAATTTAAACAGAATTTTCACTCTCCAGAAGAAATTGGGGAACGTATTTCTGCACTATCTAATAGTGCATGTATTTTAAATAAAGAATTTGGCTATTTAGTTTTTGGTATTGAAGACGGCACACATAATATTGTAGGAACATCTTTCAAAGCTAAATCTCATAAAAAAGGAGGTGAAGAATTGGAATTATGGCTAGTTACAAGATTAAAGCCTCGAATTGACTTTCAAATTTTTGAGTTCGATTATGATACTAAACATATTTCTCTTTTTATAATTCCTGCTGCAAAGACTCAACCAATAGATTTTTTACATAAATCTTATATCAGAGTAGGCAGCTATACAAAATTATTAAATGAATTTCCTGAAAAACAATCTAAAATTTGGCGTAATACAGGTAAGCCATATGAATTAGAAATCGCAAAAGATGGCTTATCCATTTCAGATGTTATTAAATTACTTAGTACTGAAACCTATTTTGATCTTTTAAAAGTTCCATATCCTACCGATCAAAAAGGTGTGATTGCAAAGTTAATAGAGGATAATATTGTAGTGAAAATTCATTCAAAATATGCAATAACAAATCTAGGTGCTCTATTATTTGCAAAAGAATTAAAAGATTTTGAATCCGTTGAACGTAAATCAGTACGGGTAATTGTTTATAAAGGAACAAATAAAGTAGAAACAGAACGAGAACAAATTGGAACTAAAGGATACGCATTAGGATTTGTAGGAATGGTTAATTGGATCAATGGACAATTGCCAGCAAATGAGGAGATTGGGAAAGCGTTAAGGACTGAATCTAGAATGTATCCTGAAATTGCCATACGTGAATTAGTTGGTAATTTATTAATTCACCAGGATTTAAATAGTAAGGGATTTCCAATGATTGAGATATTTTCTGATCGAATCGAATTTACTAATCCAGGTGAGCCAATAGTTAATCCTGATCGATTTATTGATGCATATAATTCTCGTAATGATAAACTAGCTGATTTAATGCGTAGAATGGGGTTTTGCGAAGAAAAAGGTTCAGGTATGGATAAGGTGTTTTATTATAATGAAATATATCAATTGCCTCCTATTAATGTGTTAATTGTTGAAGGCAAAACTCGTGTAACAATTTATTCATACAAAAGTTTAAATGATTTAGATAAAAAAGAAAAAATAAGAGCCTGTTACCAACATGCATGCTTGAAATATGTATCCAATGATAAAATGACCAATCAATCTTTACGTGATAGGTTCAAAATAGAAGATCAAAATGCTGCAACTGCTTCCCGAATTATTAAAGATGCTTTAGAAGAGGGAGTTGTAAAATTAGAGGATCCAGAAAGTAAGTCTCGTAAATATGCGAAATACATACCATACTGGGCATAAATTTTATTTGATGGTTATTTGATGAATGTGCTATTAAAGAAGGTTAAACACTGATTATCAACATTTTTTTATTTGACAGTCATTTGATTTCCCTGCTGGTTCTGGCGGATTCTTATTTGACGGTTATTTGATAATAACTCGTTTTAAAAATATAAGACATTAAAAATCAAGCATCTTATATTTGATAAAGTAAGTGATATTTATAATTGAATGAATACAAAAATACCTCAATAATGAAACATATTAAATAATTTTAAGCAAGTTTTAGTTTAACATAAAATTGATATGAATAAAGAGAATAATATAGACTATATAAAACCTATTAATTTAGTTAATGTTACTTATGCTCAAACAGGCAAAAGTAAATCAACCAACGAATTAGGAATGCGTGAGATGCAGGCAAAGGCGTATGAAGCTCGTTCTGCACAATATTTATTATTAAAAGCTCCGCCTGCTTCAGGAAAATCAAGAGCCTTGATGTTTATTGCATTAGATAAACTAATAAATCAAGGACTAAAAAAAGTAATTGTAGCTGTTCCTGAGCGATCTATTGGAAATTCATTTGCGCCCAATGAACTGAAAAAGTATGGTTTTTATGCCGATTGGGAGTTAAATAACAGATATAATCTTTGTTCACCAGGAAGTGATACTTCCAAAGTAAAAGCATTTAAAGAATTTTTGCAATCTGATGAAAAAGTATTGATTTGTACGCATGCAACGTTGCGTTTTGCTTTTGAAGGTTTGCAAGAAACTGATTTTAATGATTGTTTGGTGGCAATTGATGAATTTCATCACGTTTCTGCCGATGGTGATAATATTTTAGGGAATGTAATTCGTAGGATTATGGATAAGTCTACTGCTCATATTGTTGCGATGACTGGATCTTATTTTCGTGGCGATAGTGTTCCTGTATTATTACCAGAAGATGAAGCAAAATTTATAAAAGTTACTTATAATTATTACGATCAGCTTAATGGCTATGAATATTTAAAATCGTTAGGAATTGGGTATCACTTTTATCGTGGAAGATATTATAAACACGACGACGAAAGAGGAATGTCTGCTTTGGAAGAAATTTTAGATGAAAATCTTAAAACAATTATTCATATTCCGAGTGTAAATTCAGCAGAATCTTCTAAACAAAAACGTGAAGAGGTTAATCACATTATAGATTGTATTGGCGAATTAGAATATCAAGATTCAGAAACAGGCGTTTTATATGTGAAAAGCAAACGCTCTGGTAGAATCTTGAAAATTGCTGATTTGGTTAATGATATTCAAAAAGAACGAGATAAAATCACAGCCTATTTACGAGGTGTAAAAACTCCCGATGATATTGATATGATTATTGCTTTAGGCATGGCAAAAGAAGGCTTTGACTGGCCCTTCTGCCAACATGCCTTAACGATTGGTTATAGAGGTTCATTAACCGAGATTATTCAAATTATTGGTAGAGCTACAAGAGACAGTAGTAATAAAACGCATGCACAGTTTACCAATCTTATTGCACAACCTGATGCCGTTGATGATGATGTGCGACTATCTGTAAACAACATGCTAAAAGCAATTACAGCATCTTTGTTGATGGAACAAGTATTAGCTCCAAATTTTAAATTTAAACCAATGGATGATCCTGACGAATCCGAAGGAGAACCCGATGATGAAAACACTATTAAAATACGAGGATTTAAAAAGCCAACTTCACAAAGAGCTAAAGATATTATTGAAAGTGATTTAAACGATTTAAAAGCACGTATTCTTCAAGACGATACGATGCTAAAGGCAATGCCTGGGAATTTGGAGCCAGAAGTAATCAATACGATTTTAATTCCTAAAATTATTCGTGAAATTTACCCTGATCTAGGTGCTGAAGATGTAGAAGCTATTCGTCAATACGTGGTAGTCGATTCTGTTATTAAAAATGGTGAAGTGGAAGAGCATGGTTCAAAGAAATTCATTCGTATGGCAGGAAGTTTTGTGAACATTGATGATATTCATATTGATTTGATTGATACGGTTAATCCATTTCAAAAAGCATTTGAAATTTTATCTAAAAATGTGACTACTTCTGTCTTAAAAGCTATTCAAGACACAATTAATGTTACTAAAATAGAAATGACCGAGGAAGAAGCAATTGCTTCTTGGGAAGCCATTAAACGTTGGAAAATGAACACAGGGAACGCTCCTGATATTAATTCCCATGATCCAAAGGAACAAAGATTAGCACAAGCTTTATTATTTTTGCAAGACGCAAAACGTAGAAAAAATCAAAATGGCTAAAAGTTTAGACGATATATTTAATGATGATGATTTTGGTTTATTAGAATCACAGCAAAAACAATCTTTTGTTCGTACAGACGAGGATCGTTTGATTGATTCCTTTGAAGAAATCAATCTGTTTTATGAAAAAAATAATAGAGAGCCGTCAACAACTTCTATGTCCGAATACACCTTATCAGCTAGATTAAAAGGTTTTCGAGCTAATGAACAAAATAAAAGTATTTTGAAAGCGTTTGATCGTTTCAATCTTTTAGGTGAAGTAGAACTAAAACTGGAAACACTGGATGATATTTTGAGTGATGATGATTTAGGGTTGTTAGATGATGAAGGGGATACTTCTATTTTTGAATTCAAATACACTCCAAAAGAAGGTAGTAGAGCAAGTGCAGATTATATTGCGCAGAGAAAATCTATTTCAGAAAGAGATTTTCAAAAATATGAATTGATGTTTAAGCAGGTTCATAAAGAACTGAAAGAAGGAAAACGAAAATTATTAAATTTTACCAATGCAGAAGATAATTTAATAGAGGGTAATTTTTATTTAGTTGATGGTTTGCTGTGCTATTTAGAAGTTTCAAAAGCTGAAAAAGTAGATAAAATAAAGGATAGCGTACGAATTGATGGACGTACGATAACAATATTTGAAAATGGAACAATCTCAAATATGCTGTTTCGTTCATTAGGAAAAGCCATTTATAAAAATGGTAAAATTGTCACGAATACTGAAGAAAGAATATACAATCAATTACAAGAAAATTTTAATTCTGTACAAGAAGAAGATGTTCCTAGTGGTTGGATTTATGTTTTAAAATCAAAATCAGAAAATCCTGAAATCAAGAGTTTAGAAAATTTATATAAAATTGGTTTTTCCAAAAATCCTGTTCAGGAGCGTATTAAAAACGCATCAAAGGAAGCAACCTATTTATTTGCGGATGTAGAAATAATTGATTCTCGAGCTTGTTTTAATGTAAATATTCAAAAATTAGAAGGTTTAATTCATCGTTTTTTTGCAGAAGCTTGTTTGGATATTGATTTATATGACAAATCAGGTAATCGTTATATTCCTAGAGAATGGTTTGTAGTACCATTACATGTCATTGATGAAGTAATTCAGCTTCTTTTGAATGGAAATATTGTGAATTATAAATATGATTATAATAGTAGTCAAGTTGTTTTGAAGTAATATTTAATCTCCTTTTCGGACTTTATATCAACAAAAAATTCAAACAGCTTTCCAATACGGAAAGCTGTTTCTTATTTACATAAACTCCAAAATTTCTTTCTTCATTTTGGTGGAAAATTTTAAATTATTTTCTTTCAAAAGATCTCTGTCAATAGCTTCAATTTCTTTAATAATTGGTTGTAATTTTTCATCGTTTAAGCCTTCTAATTGTGTTTGAAGTTTATACAATCTTAATGAAATTTTCTTTACATTTTTTTCTTCCATAGCTAATAAAAAAATTTAATGTTATTAATATTGATTTCTAAAATTACAAAATTTTACTGTTTGACACAATTGCTGTACCGATAGAAATGACGTATTGTAAATATATGTTCAATCAGGGGCTAAAGTAATAGTGTATGTTTAGCGAGAGGATACGGGGCAAAATTTCCCCGTAATTAATAAATTATTGAAAATCAATAAAATAACATACACTATAAAGTAATTTGTAAACAAATATGTAACAAAATTTGCTTTTTAGCTTGAAAATTAGTAATTTAACTGTATTAAAATCTGTAACTTATGTCTAATGTTGTTCGTATTGATGTTTCTACAAAGTTAAAGCTTGATCAGTTAAAAGAAAATTATAGCATCAAAACTTTTGCGGAAGTTGTAGAAAAAATGACTTCTTTTATTATAGATAATAACTTCGATTTGAATCGAAATTATACTGAAGATTGGCACAACGTAATTGAAAAATCGAATGACAAAACGTTGAAAAGAATCGAAGATGTAATTCGAATTATTCGCAATATCGAGAAGGAATCTGTTATCCCAATTCGAAACCAAGTGTATGATATGTATCATAATAATGATGCACATTTTAAAGCTGATGTTATAGATGAAGTTAAGAAAGATTTGGAAGTAAATGGCGCTACTGAATCTGATATTGAAAAGTATAAAATTGAATTAGCACAGATTAAAAAAAGTCGTGACTTATATTTCAATGAATTAAATAATTTACGTCCATTAGTCAATGAAATTTTAAACTCACTTACTACAAAATCTGGATTGATGGGTTCAAAAGTTGAAACAACTATTTCTCCCGAAAGATTAAATGAACTAAAACAATTAATCAATAAATAATGTATATCAATTTTACTCCACATAAAGCAAACGTGAATAATTCAAACGCTTCTTCTTGTGCGAATATATTTGAATATTTAGAAAAAGAAGAACAAGGATTTCTTCAAGAGGAATCTATTTTCAAAAATGAAAATAAAGAATCTATTGGTTTTTTTGATCAACAAAATATCAATATTTCTAAAGATACAGTGATTGAAAATATTGATAATAATAGAGGTAAAAGAGGGATTAAAGAATCAAACTTTTACATGATCAATATTTCGCCTTCTTATTTAGAACAGAAACATCTTTTAAAAAGAATTGATCAATTTTTAGAAGAGAAAAATTTTAAACTTTCTGAGAAAGAATTAGCAAATGTTCGAGATGTTATGATGCGTGATATGCTTATGAATTATAGTAGGGAGGTTATGAAAGAGTATGCTAAAAATTTTGATCGTGAAATTAATGGAGAGAAAATTACTGCTGAAAATTTAATGTATTATGGACGAGTTGAAACGCAACGTACGTACAATTTTAAAGACAGACAGGTTATAGAAAATAAAAAAATTTTAAAGAAAATTGAGAAGACGAAGGATGTAAATCAATTAAAAAAGTTAAACGAATCTTTGCATAAAGATTATTTTTCTGGAGAAGTAATTAATGAAGGAGTTGCTAAAGGTGGTGTTAATTATCATGTTCATATCGTTGTATCCCGGCATGATAAAACGAATGATCCTCGCAGTAAAATAAGTTTGTCGCCCATGAGTAAATATCGTGAGCAAAACTCGCAACTTAATAATCAAAAGAATAAAACAATAGGTTTTAACCGAGATGCTTTTTTTCAAAATGCTGAAAAAACTTTTGATGATTTTTTTAATTATAGCCGAGATTATTCTAAATCTTATGAAGCAATGAAAAGAAATGCAAATACCAAAGGAGTTAGGGAAATATCAAAAAATAGTATCGCAAATAATATTAAAAGAGAACTAAATAGGTATGTAGGAATACCTATTTCAAATCCATCACATATATTGAAAATGCAGCTGTCACAAAATTTGGGTGTTAATATTCCATCGCATCTTAGTATACCAACAAATCCAGCACAGTTAACACTTAAAGTTGCCAAAACTGTAGCTAAGACAATTGAAAAAGGTTACGGAATGTAAATTACTATTACTATGAATTTATTTAGTGAATTAACTACCGAAAACAAATTAATCGTTTTAGTAATGATCGCAGTTTCATTACTTGGTTTTATTTCCCTTTTTCGCAAAGGAATATTATATCGCAGTATAGGTATTTTAATTACGGTGGGAATTGTAAGTCTGTACGTTTATTTTTTTAAAGGAAATAATCTGTTTATCGCTTTATTATTAGTACCGCCTTTTATTATAGGATTATTGACTTCATTCTTTAAATCAAAACCAAAAGAACCAGACCCTAGAGAAGTTCATTTTCCTGCAAATCGAAAAAATATTTTTATTCCAAATGTGAATACAGGAGTGTTTATCGTGGCAGGTGCAGGATCTGGAAAAACAGAAAGTCCTATTTATTATTTAATGAAACATTTCGCTGAACATCAATTTACAGGAGTTATCTATGATTATAAAAATGGAGAACTTTCTGAAATTGCTTTCGGACTTTTTGGTGATCGTTTAAAACCAATTGCGTTACACAATGTAGATTATTCTTATCGGATCAATCCTATTGCTCCACAGTATATCGAAAACGAAGTAGATATTGAAAATATATCAAAATCTATTTTAGTGAATCTGAAAGGCAAGGATGAAAAGGAGGATTTCTTTTATTCAGCTGGTGCAGGATTATTTGCGGCTATTATTTTGAAACTTCGCACGTATCACCCAGATATGTGTACTTTACCACATGCAGTTGCGTTTTTTTTAAGTTTAGAAGAATTATTGAATGCACAGGATGAAGATAATCCACAACCTTTCAAACCATTAGTAGATTGGTTAAAAACCGATCCAAGAGTTATGAGCCAGGCATCTGCCTTTTTAATGGGAATACAATCAACCCGACAAACAGCTGCCGTACTAGCTTCATTAGCTTCTTTATTACGCAAGATTGTCAATCTTGAAGCCTTTTATATTTTATCTGGGAATGAAATTGATTTGAATGTCAACGATCCTGAAATTGATATTGTACTGTCGGTTATCAATGAACCTAAAAATGCGACCGCTTTAACGCCACTTTTGGCGGCTATATTACAAACCACAACTTCGCAGATGATGCAGAGAAATAGAAAGCAAAGTTTTGTATTATTGGATGAAGCACCTACGGTTAAATTATTAAATATGGCAAAAATTCCTGCTACCATGCGAAGCTTTGGTGTAAGCACGGTCTATGCTATCCAAGATATTTCACAAGGTTACGTGCAGTATGGGCGTGATGATTTTCGTGAGATTACCTCCAATTTAGGAACTCAGATTTTGGGTAAATCAAATGATCCAGATACAGCGAAATTTAACGAACAGTATTTTGAACTTGTAAAGGAAAAGCAAGTTTCTAAAAATTTAAAAGGAGGATCGGATTTGTTTGGTTCTACGAATTCTAGAACCATTTCCCAAAGAGAAGTTTCTAAAGTCCGGGCGTATGAATTTACGCAATTCAAAGTAGGGCAATTTGCTTTTATTAGTGGTGGCAAATCACAAGTGATACAATTTAAGAAGGCAGCTATTAATAAACCTCCATTAAACCGAGTACGAACTGTTTCAAAAGAAGATTTAGAGCTTCATTTTCAAAAGATATTTGATGATGTGAGGACGTTGTTTTAAGAATGAACAAAAAAGCAGTAATCGTAAAATTACTGCTTGTATATCTTCAAGCTAGACTTCGAAAATTCCATAATACGTATTAATCTCACTACGGTTTAACTCATTTACTTTCTTTGTTTTGGTATTCGTTGAATTTCATTTCGTTCAACGGGCTTTACTTCACTTGTCTATTATTTAATTAGGTGTTCAGTGATTATTAATTCATCTCTTGTATTCCAGAGAAGACGACCCGAGGGCTCTGCCCGAACAGAGCGAAGCTAAAGCTTAGTTATTAGCTGGTGTTTTTATTAAATTCTCTTGCTAAACTAATTAAATCAAGCGTCGAATATTTTAAATTATTTTTTATCGGAAATGATGAATACACTAAATTTATAAAATCAGTCCATTTTAAAGGATATGTATGTTTAATAAATTTATCGGCAATTATTTTTACTTCTTCCTCTAATTCTACAGGAGTTTTATCTAATAATTCAAATTTGTCTGTGATTCCTTCATATGAATTTTTGTAGCTTTCAACTTTAAAAATATCTGGATTCTTTTTCATTAGTTCAATAACATCATTTACATATGGTCCATAATGATTATAAATCCATTCAATATCAGTGAATTGTTTAGAGTTTTCAATTGTATAGCGCCAATCAATTAAGTAAATTAACTTAACTAATCGAGGTTTTGAAAGTTCAGATAAGTTGGGATAATTTAGTAAAATATATCTTATTAAATTTTCTAAATTTTTCATACTCCTAAGACATTTTCAGATATTACAATTCCGTTATTCTTCTCAATAAACATTATTAAGGGTTGTTTTACCCCATTTAGTTTATCTACTATAAACTCTTTTGTAAATGAATTTGGATTTAGACTTTCAAAAACTAAAACAGCTTTAGGATTTCCATCATAGCCATTAATTCTATATACAAAGAAATTTCTAGATTTCATTTTCATTCCATCCACCGTTTCCCGTGGAATATTATGAATAGTATTTACAGCGTTATAGTAATTGTTTCCATTACGAGAATTACAATCAGGTAAATTTTCTATAAAGAATTCTCCTTCTCTCCACCCTTTCCCTATAAAACCTTCATCTATTGGATATTCTGATCTTCCAATTTCCATTAATAATGGATCTACAGACGTTCTACCTATTAATTTAAATTTGTTGTTATAGACTTTATAAACGCTTATTCTTTCTGTATGTGTAAAGCTCAAATTTTTTACTAATAATCTTAAGTATGAATTAAACAAATCGTTTGTTTCGTTTACAACTTCATTTAATTTCGATTCTAAATCATTAATTTTTGAACTCTTCTCTTGACTATCTTTTTCGAGTTTATATATTTCTTTACCATTTGCTACTGCTATTGCACCAAATATTAATGATAAAATAACAATTACATAGTAGAATATTTTACCTATTTCAAAATTATCTGAACCAAAAGCTTTAATAGTCAGTTCATTTACGTTAGAAATATCAATAACGGATAATAATACAACGCAAACTCCTGAAATAATAAGTGATTTATCGAAAATGTAATCGATTCCTTTTTTTAATTGTATTCTCATTGTTTTGGTTAAAATATCAGCTAACGTATATATTTGCGAAGGTACACTTTTTATTCAAATGTTAAAATTTATTGTAAAACCCTTTAAAGTCAGTAGTTAAGAATACTTGAGCTGCACTTCGCAATAATATAACCGAAGGCGTATGTGCGAAGGTTATTTTTTTGTGAAGATATAAAAAAAACAGTGTAAAGTATAAATTAATATTAGTACATTATTTTCTAAATTAACAGAAGAAAATATTAGCCTACAATATTTTACTACTAAAGTTTTGCATTAATGTTAACTTGCTTTGGTTTAACTCATCTATTTGATTTGTTTTGGTATTCGTTGAATATTCATTTCGTTCTACGGGCTTTACTTCACATTTTAATTATTTGTTTTAGTGTTCAGTGATTTTCAATTCATCTTCTGTCTTCCAGACAAGACGACCCGAGGGCTCTGCCCGAACAGAGCGAAGCTAAAGCTTAGTTATTAGGGTGCGTTTTTATATTCAGTTTATTTATTCCAGTTCGATATTTTTCCGATAAATAAATTTCGGTTGTATCATTTCCATTATTCGAACTACTTCCCGAAATGTTTATATGATTTTCTCTTAAAACTACTTGAAGACTATCTGAATTTGTTGTTTTTATTAAAATATCTCTTTTTGGGTCAAATTCTAAAGTTCCGTTTCCTTGATAAAATTCAAATTCGTTTCTGAAAGTTTCGAGATATTCTTTATTGCTTTCAGTTAGCCAATCCAAGTCTAAAGTTTCATTCAGTCTACTTACGGCTTGTTCTTTTTTTCCAGCCAAGGTTTCGAGCATTGCGTAGTTGACCAAAGGAATCAAATCCATTTCATCTTTAACTTTTGGTTTATTCGTTAATTCAAGAGCTTTTTTGTAGTTTTCAATTGCTTGTTCTTTTTGTCCGTTAAATTCAAAAAGGCCGCCTTTTACTTGGTAGTAATATTCAGTTTCTTTTTGTTCAGCCGGTATTTTTTCTAAAAGTTCGAATGCTTTGTCCAGACTATCTTGCTTAACATAAACTCCAATTAGTTCATATCGGATAAAAGTATTAGATTGGTCAATTTCGGTTGCTTTTGAATAGATTCTTTTTGCGTTTTCCAAATCACCATTCATTCTGTATTCAACTGCTTTTTCGTTTAATTCAGTCACACGTTTTTTGTCCGCTTCCGAAATCGAATTTTTGCAACTACTTACAATGAAAAGCAATAATATAATGTGTGTAATTTTTTTCATTTCAAATGCACCTAACGGTTTGAAAATTGGCGATGGAGCCGCTTTTAGTACAAATGTTGAATAGAATTACAACTGTACAATATTGCAAAAAGTTCAATAAAAGCCCTTCACCGGTTCTATTGCCAATTTGTTTGTTATAAACTGTTTTTCAATGTCTTGATAAATTCGCCTGTCACTCTTTTTATTTCTGAATATCTTTCCGATTTTTCATTGCCAGGTTCATTCAAATATAATGCTCTGTTTATTTCAAGCATTATAGTCTGAACATTGTTGTTTTTCTGATAATGCTCTAAGGGAACAATCGAACCTTTATATGGCCAATCAATACCTAATGTATATCCCGCGTTGTTAAAGAATGAAACTGATACATCTATTAACTTTTGTGATGTATGAAAAGGATCGGTTCCAATATTAAAATCTGGTCGTTCAGGATTTTTGTCAAGATCTCTTTTCAGAGGTTTACTTGGATAAGAATGACAATCTAAAATTAATGCTTTTTCAAATTGTTTTAATTGATTGTTTACAGCATTACTTAATCTATTATGATGTTTCCAGTAATAATCGTTTAATACCTTTTCTTTGAGCTCTTGAGCTACTTCTCTAATAATTTCACCATCGTCACTTTTTTCATAAAGCACTCCCATTCCATATTGAGCCATAATTTCTTGGGAATCATCGGTAAACCTTTCAGGGTCACAAAATATTCTGGAAAACGGAGCAATAATCAATTCATCCTCATCAGAATAGAAAAGATCTTCCGTGTACCAATCAGTTAGTTTAAGCATTTCTTTTTCAAGGAAAATATCGTCAACAATATATCCATCTTTTAAAGGAATATTTGTTGAGGAATGTGGTATATGAAGGATTAATTTTTTGTCCAAAATCTTTTACAGTTTAATTTTTAAAATAGTTTATAGCGGTTTGCAGCTTGGCGAAGTGGCGGAAATCGAAGGACAAATGTTGGGTTTAGCACAAAAGTTCAATAGAATTACTGCTGTTGAATTTAGCACTAAACCCGCCATTTTGCCAAACTGCTGTGTGTGCCCTGCAT